>ENA-OUOU01000174-OUOU01000174.1-human-gut-metagenome-genome-assembly--contig:-NODE-174-length-44883-cov-17.015392_pt1 | contig 44883 bp, 25 predicted proteins | sample MGYA00237936_ERZ548765 | MGnify/ENA primary metagenome ERZ548765 (study PRJEB26490, sample SAMN05356889) | human gut metagenome | biome: terrestrial biome; feature: human-associated habitat; material...
GATCTGCCCGCTCCGGCACGATATAAGGCTCCTCGAAGGTGATACCCCATTCCAGGAAAAGCCGCAGGCGGGTACGCATGGGATGCTGTCCCGTTTTCTGGACAATAAAATTCCCCTTGGGAATCGCCTTCAACTCATCAGCCGTCAGCAGCGGACGCTCCATCATCTGCAGACTTTGGCTGGGATCGTTCTTCCCGCGGCTTACAGACCCAGATAAAACGGTACGGTTTCCGAGTGCCTTCGACAGCACCTCCGCCGTCTGACTGTTAGGTGCAAAGCCGCCGAAGATGGTATCCTGGCAGTTGTCCTGAATAATTTCGCTTCCTTCTTTTCCGTAGTTCTTTTCAAGCTGCGCTAAGGACTGAATGATTGGCACCAGCGTCAGGCGGCGGGAACGGCCTGCGGAGAACAGCGGAAGGACATCGAAGGGCGGCATGGTGCCAAATTCATCGCAATACAGTACCACGCGGTTTTGCAGCTTCCCTCCGTTTTCATCCGCCACAGCAAACAGTTCACGGCTCAGATTTTGAATCATCAAGCCCGCCATGAAGTTTTTGGTGGTGTCCTCCTCCGGAAGAATGAGAAAGATGGCAGACTTTTCAGAAGCAAACTTCTCTGCATCGATGGCGCTGTCGAAGCAAAGCACCTGCTCCAGTTCCGAGTCCAGAAATGCATTGAGACGAGAAAGTACCGTGGACATGACAGAGGCCATGGCCTGCTCCGCGCTGTTGAGTGCAGCACCCGCAAACCATCTGGCCTTGTGATCAGGGGGCAGCTTGCCCATCAGGAGCTGGAAGTGACTCTTGCCCTTTACCTTGCTGGGCTCCAGCAGATCCTGCACCAGCTTGAAGACAGAGACGATGTGCCGTCGCTCCTGTGGATGCTCCTTATCCGGCGGCAGAAACTCCGCCAGCATCAGAATGGCCGAAGTGAGCAATCCCTCCGCCGCATCATAGAAAAAGGCATTCTGTCCGCGGTTGCTGTCATCGCCATCGGGGTTGACAATGGTTTTATTATACTCCTTCACAGATGCTTTCAAGATGAAATTTCCAAAAAGAAATGAGGTGACGCTTGTATGCGTCACCTCATAACGATTGATTTGGTTGATTTTTAGAGGGTTAGGTTTATCCAAATTAGTATAACACTTTTATTTTCTGTATTTTGAGGGAGTAAATCCATAATACCTTTTGAATATTTCAATCAATCTACTGGGGTTGGAGTATCCAACAATTCTTGAAATTTCCGCAATGGTGAGGTCGGTCTGAATAAGCATATGCTCGGCTACAGAGATCCTTTTCCTCTGAATGTATTCAGTAATGGACATATTATAAACTGACTTAAATAGCTTTTTCATTTTGCTTTCACTCATACATGCAATGGTGGAAAGCGTCTGCAACGTAATATTAAAACTGTAATGTTCGTCCATGTAATGCGTTAGTTCAGCTAATGCCTGCAAATCTGTTTTGTTAATGGGCTGGCCATTCTCTTCATTTAGTCTGTTTTCTTTCAAATATGAAGCAAGATAAGAGATGATTTCATATATTTTTGCTTCTACTGTAATTCTGGACGCTTTCATGGAAAGCAGATACTCATATAGGCTTTGCATAGCATGATTAACATTTGGTAAATAGAATTTCCCTTTTTCTTTGAAAAAATCAGAAAAGTTCACTTCAAGATCACCGGAAATTTCCTGGAGATACTGATCAATAAATTCCTGGTCAACCTGCACGGTAATACATCTTAATGGAATCTGAGGATGATAAATAGCTTTATACTTTTCAGATGGTTCATAGCAGCGCAATGTATTCGGAGAAATATTTTGATACGGATAGAATTCATCTCCTGCGCCACTAATATAGAGAGCAAGTACATAACCAGACCCAATATGTTCTCCGACAATAGTTTCCTGGTTAAATCTTATATCTGTCGCTGTAATGATGAAATCGTGGTGAACCTCACTCGTCCATTGAAATCCGGTTCCATATTTTGGGTTGATCTTATAATATGTTCCGTACTCTATTGGATTCTTTATCGATTCAACAAAGAAATCATCTCGTTTAACTTCTATCATTGGCTCCTCCCAAAGATACCTCGTTTAGATTTATTAATACCTTGTTTAGACTTTATATCTGTTTTTCCCTTTACAGTTAGCTACAACTAATTATAATGAAAGAGTTGATGTATGTCAAACCGTTTTTAAGCAAAAAGAGGTGTATATTTGAAGTCAATGCGCAGTTTATATAAAAAACTATTTCATTATGTCCCAGATAAAAGAATTTTGGCATATTTCTCCATGGCACTATCTGCCGCTGCCGTCTGCTCATATATGGGAGCATATTGGTTTCTGTGGCAGTCCATTGTGTCTATTCTGGTTATTCCCGTATATGAGAAGGCTATGTATGACGCAATTATTGTAGTCATACTTATGATTTTACGAGGCATTCTCAACATTGCATCGGCAACGTGTTCCCACTACTTAGGCTTCCGGCTTGAAACAAACTTAAGGAAAAATGGGCTTCATAAATTATTGGATGCCTCTTCTTCCTTTTTTGACCATAACAGCTCTGGAGAGATTCGAAAAATTATTGATGATAACGCAGCAGAAACACACAAAACAGTGGCCCATTTGATTCCGGACAACGTCACTGCTGTTATGACGCCGGTGTTAATGTTTGTGCTGATGTTTGCAATAGACTATCGCCTTGGTATTCTCCTGATCCTTACAACTGTGATTGGTGTTCTTCAGTACCGTAAAATGTCCGGTGGTACTGAATTTCTGTCTGGCTATTCAGCGGCGCTTCAAAAAATGAGTGCGGCAACAGTAGAATATGTCAGAGGAATGCAGATCATAAAAATCTTCGGTGTAACTGTACAGTATTACAAAACTCTGATTAACTCGATCAAAGAGTACAAACAGTACGTCTATCAGTATAGCCTCAGCTGTAAGAATCCCTACGTCGGATTCCAGGTTCTGTTCAACGTGTTTTATGCTTTTGCTGTACCAGCCGCAGTTGTATTCATCAGCTATGGAGAACCTGCTATGCTAATCCTGGCAAAGATTGTTTTCTTTGCTGTGTTCTCCGGAGCTGTATTTACTTCTTTCACATCGATCATGTTTACGGGGCAGGATAACTTTGGCGCACAAAATACGCTGAATCAGCTTGATGAGCTGACTACTTCTATGGATCAGGCAAAGCTTCCACATGGAAACGAAGAGACCTTCCAAGATTTCAATATTGAATTTCGTCATGTTGACTTTAAGTATGATGACAACTTCGTGCTGAAGGATTTCAGCCTGACACTTCATCAGAATAAAACTTATGCGCTCATCGGGTCTTCTGGGGGAGGAAAATCTACCATTGCAAAGCTGATTTCAGGTTTTTATCCTGTCGATGGCGGCGAAATTCTGATTGGTGGAAAGAACATTCAGAGTTATTCTGAAAAAGCTCTCATTCAGAACATCGCATTTGTTTTCCAGCGCAGTCAATTACTAAAGACCTCAATTTACGAAAATGTCCGAATCGGAAATCCTCAGGCAACACGGCAGCAGATTATGGATGCACTTGACGCAGCGAACTGCACATCCATCCTTGACAAATTCCCCCAGCGGGAGATGACCGTCATAGGGGCAAAGGGTGTATACCTTTCCGGTGGTGAGGTGCAAAGGATCGCCATTGCAAGGGCTATTCTAAAGAATGCGAATATCGTCATTATGGATGAGGCTTCTGCAGCTGCAGATCCGGAAAATGAATACGAGTTGCAGCAGGCTTTCCAAAAACTGATGAGGGGCAAAACAGTTATCATGATTGCACACAGGCTGTCCTCTATTCAGAATGTAGACCAGATCCTGTTTGTCCAGAATGGAAAAGTTGTGGAACAGGGAACCCACAATGAACTGATGGCCTGCAATGGACGTTATAAGGATTTTCAGGATGTATACTGCAAGGCAAATCAGTGGAGGTTGGCATGATGAAGACATATCTAAAAAGAGCCTTCCAGCTGAGTGATTCGGGTGTGAAGGGCCTTGCAAAATCAATCTGGTCATTCTTTCTCTATTATGTTTCTTTTGTACCGCCGATGATCTGTGTTTTTCTGTTTGCAGACAGGCTGTTGAATGGAAATACCGGGAAACCGGTGGTATATCTCCTGTTTATGCTGGCAGCGACCCTGGTGATGTACTTAGTTATTAACTATAACTATAAAACGACCTATGATGAAACCTACCAGGAATCTGCAAATTTAAGAATTGATCTGGCGGAACAGCTTTCCAAACTGCCCCTATCCTATTTTTCAAAGCACAATTTGTCTGACCTTGCTCAAACAATCATGGCAGATGTGGCTTCGATTGAGCATGCTTTTGCGAACGCAGTGGCTAATTCCATAGGGTTTGCAATTTACTTTTTGGTTATCAGCGTAGCCCTTCTGATCATGAATTGGAAATTAGGTCTCTGTGTATTGCTTCCCGTTCTTACTTCTGCTTCGGTTCTTTTCCTGACAAAGAAACTGCAGGTCAGAGATGTAAATAAACATTATGATAAGTTGAGAGATATTTCCGAAAGCTTTCAGAATGCAATCGAACTGAATCAGGAAATTAAAAGCTATGGGTTGAAAGAAAAAGTAGAAGCTCAAATGGACCAGCAGTTGGATGAGTCAGAAAATCTTCAATGGAAAGCTCAGATCATCCAGACGATTCCTGTTACAATCGGCCAGACTTTATCTATTCTTCCTATTGGAATCACGGCGACTGTTGGCCTTTCAATGCTCGCCTCCGGTCAGGTAAGTATCCTGATTCTTCTGGGCTATATTATTATGGCGGCGAAACTCAGCGGGGCCATGGGTGGTGTTTTGCTCTATCTGACGGAAATCTTTTATTTGGACGCAAGAATTGCCCGGATTGGTGAAATCAAGAATCATGAACTTCAGGGTGGAGAAAAGGCAGTCCTTTCAGATTTCAATGTAGAAATAAAGGATGTTTGTTTTTCCTACCAGAAAGACACCCAGGTGATTCGCCATGCATCCTTTACGGCGGAGCAAGGACAGGTAACCGCATTGGTCGGTCCCAGCGGCTGCGGAAAAACAACAATGCTTAAGCTCATCAGCAGACTATATGATGCAGATTCCGGTACCGTTCAGATCGGAGGAACCGACATACGAGAAATTCACACTGATAGCTTGTTCAAGTATGTTTCCATTGTTTTTCAGGAAGTCATTCTATTTAATACTTCTATTATGGAAAATATTCGCCTTGGGCGGCTGGATGCTTCTGACGAAGAAGTAATACGAGCTGCAAAACTGGCTGGTTGCAATGAGTTTGTCAGCCGTCTGCCAGACACCTACCAGACAATAATCGGGGAAAATGGAGCCAAACTCTCCGGCGGAGAACGTCAGCGGCTGTCCATTGCCAGAGCAATCCTGAAGGATGCTCCAATTATCATTCTGGATGAGATTGCTGCATCGTTAGATGTGGAAACAGAAGTCCAGATACAGACTGGATTAAATCATTTGATTCAAGGCAAGACCGTGATTGTTATTTCACACAGACTGAAGTCTATTGAAAATGCAGATAAGATCGTCGTTATGAAAGCAGGTACGGTAGAAGCCTGTGGAAAACATGCTCATCTGCTGAAACAGTCGCCCACATATAGAAAGATGATTGAAAAGTCCAATCTGGCAGAGAAATTTAACTACTAAGCAGGTCACCCTTCAGATGCAGACCGCACTGAAGGGTAACATAAAGGCATTTGGTTAACTATGTCTAACTGATTTCTGATGTGAGGAGGTGCATTATTTGAAGAAATATATTGGAAAAAGGATCATTAGCTTCCTCATTGTGCTGGTAGGCGTCAGCATTCTAAGTTTTTTGTTGATTGCTTGGTCCGGAAAAGATCCTGCAGAAATTATTGCACACCGAGGCGTATCCAATCCTACGCCGGAACAGATTGAGATGATTCGGGTGGAAATGGGATTGGATCAACCTCTCCCTGTGCGATATATTCAGTGGCTTTCCGGAATGTTTACAGGAGAACTTGGGACTTCTTTGACCACTCATCAACCGATTGTAAAGGATCTGCACAAGTATCTGGCTACGACCACATCTCTTGTAGGGATGGCCATTCTATGGATTATCGTGCTCACCGTTCCGATTAGTTTGCTCTGTGCCAGAAAGCGGAACCGCCTTTTCGATCAGGTTACCAGAGGCATTACTATCTGCGGTATTTGTGTGCCAACTTTCTGGCTGGGATTCCTTCTTCTACTGTTCTTTGCGATTCATCTGAAATGGTTCAGTGTCTTACCAAGTCCAGGTTGGAGGGGCTTTTTACTACCTTCATTTGCCCTGGCGGTTCCCAGTTCGTGTTCACTCATCCGAATTATGCGTTCCTCTCTTCTGGCTGAATTATCTTCTGATTATGTTCGGTTTGCAAAAGCCCGTGGACTATCTGCCAACAGAATTCTGGTATGCCACATTCTGCGAAATGCCTTACCGCCTGTTGTTACAATTTTCTTTCAGCAATTCGGCTTTCTAATTGCCGGAGGGGCGGTAATCGAAAGTGTTTTTTCAATCAAGGGAATCGGAACTTATCTGGTGGACAGTGTGATTGCAGCAGATACGATTGCAGTTTCTACCTGTATAGTCGTCATTGCAGCAATTTTTGTCGTCGCAAATTTCATGGCAGACATAATCAACCGTCTGCTTTGTCCATGGATGGTGAGGGAAGAAAATGATACATAAGCTACTCAAAAGGCCGCAGGCAATCATCGGTCTGTGCCTGATTGCTATTGTGATTGTAATTGCGATTGCAGCACCTGCTTTTTCGCCTCACGACCCTGAATTGGTGAATTTATCGCAAAAGTATGCTCAGCCTGACGCAGAATACCCTCTTGGAACAGATCAATTGGGCAGGTGTACCTTATCAAGGCTGCTGTATGGAGCCAGATATTCCATCGGAATCAGTTTACCTGTGCTGCTGATTTTGTCTGTGATTGGTCTGATTGTCGGTACTTTTAGCGCCTGTGCTGGAGAAAAAGCAGACCATTTCATTACTATACTCTGTGATGTGTTTATTGCTTTTCCTTCTCTTATCATTGCTATTGCTGTCATAGGAGTTCTGGGGAACGGACTCCAAAACATTGCCGTTTCTGTTGTGATAGCGACCTGGGCTTGGTTTGTTCGTATTGTCAGATCTTATTCCGTTCAAGAAATGGGTAAAGATTATATCCTGGCAGCCCGGATTTCTGGGTGCAATACAGGAAAGCTGGTCTTCAGACATCTGATTCCTAACATTCTGCCACAGTTTCTTGTGTATGTTTCCACTGGTGTCGCTTCTTCCATCATTATGGTTTCCAGCTTTGCTTTCCTCGGACTTGGCCTTCCCTCCGGCACACCGGAATGGGGTGCCATGTTAAATGATGCCAGGACAGCGCTTTACTCTCATCCGGAATTGCTAATCTATCCAGGCTTGTGCATCTTCGTAACGGCAGCAGGCTTCAATTTATTTGGAGAAGCACTCCGTGATATTCTGATGCCGGAGGAGGACAGCCTATGATGCCATCACTTATGATTGATCATTTAAGCATTAATCTTCGGTCAGGCACGGATAACTTGGTTTCTGAAATATCCTTTGCAATCAAAGAAGGAGAGTCTTTGATCTTGTTAGGCCAGTCAGGCAGCGGCAAAACAATGACCTGTAGTGCGGTGCTAAACTTATTGGACCCTAAAAAATTTAAGGTGTCGGGTTCCGTTTTCTTCGGCGAGACTGATCTTTTGAATTCGTCAGAAAAGCAGAGACGAGGAATATACGGAAACCAGATTGTCTATATCCCGCAAAATCCAATGACTGCATTGGACCCTTCTATGCGTATTGGCAGACAGATGGATGAAACGCTACGGCTTCATTCCGACAAATCCCGCCAGCAGCGTTACAACTATATTCTGCGGCTTCTGCATGATGTAGGCTTAGATGATCCTGACAGGGTATACAGAGCATACCCCCATATGCTTTCCGGAGGAATGCTTCAGCGTGTCATTATCGCAATGGCTATGATGCTTGATGCAAAATTCGTGCTTGCCGATGAGCCGACAACTGCTTTGGATGTGATTCACAGAAATGGAATCATAGATTTATTTTCGCAGATGAAAGCAAATGGAGTTGGGATTCTTATGGTAACTCATGATTTCGCAACAGCTCTTCAATTAGGTGGAAACGTGTTGGTGATGAAAGAAGGAAAAATTATAGAATCCGGTGAAGTTCAATCTGTCTTCGATCATACCACAGAACCTTATACAAGGTCGCTGATTGAAGCTTACTCCCTTTCCTGTGCTTTCACGAAAGGGGCGGAATCATGATTAAAGTCAACAACCTATCAAAAGAATTTCACGAACAAGGCACAAGCAACGAGCTTCTGGCCGTTGATCATGTAGATTTTACTATTCAGAATGGTTCATTTTGCGCTTTGGTAGGAGAAAGCGGATCTGGTAAAAGCACTTTGGCTCAGCTCATGTGCGGTCTTCTGGTTCCATCTTCTGGAGAGGTACTGTTTGAAGGAAAAAACATTTCCCTCTGCCGGGGCAAGCAAAAGCAGGTACTGCGATCTAAAATACAGCTGATTCTTCAGGATGGCAAGGGAGCAATGGACCCTCGCTTTACGGTATATCAAATCATTGCAGAGCCAATTCGCAATTTCAGAAAACTCAGCAAAAAGGAAGAAGAACGGGAAATCAATGATCTTCTTACCATGATGGAGCTTCCCGAAGAGATCAAGCTGCGAAAAGCTCATGAGCTATCCGGTGGACAACAAAAACGTGTATGTATTGCAAGAGCGTTAGCGGCTCAACCGGATGTGTTGATTTTTGATGAAGCAGTCAGTGGGCTGGATGTCCTGGTTCGTAAACATATTCTTGATTTGCTGAAGCGACTCCATCAGGAGCGAAAAATGACTTGCTTTTTCATTACCCATGACCTGGACGTTGCGCTATATCTTGCAGACCGTGTGATGGTGATGCGCTGCGGTAAGATTATCGAAGACCGTACATTTCACGGTTCGACAGACTGCTTTACACATCCGTATACCAAGCTTCTGCTGCATTCTATTGCTCCATATTTGGGTTAAACCATTCAATAAATACGTATACCCTGCTGAAAAGCATGATATAAAAATAAATAAAGGAGATTTTGTACATGAAACTGAAAAAACTTTTAGCTTTCGGACTCGCACTTGTGATGTGCCTTGCTATGGCTGCTTGCGGCACGAACCCTGACGAGAAACCGGAGGAATCCACCTCTCAGACCGATGCAGAGCCGGTCTCAATCACTGTCACCGAGAATTGGGACTTTTCTGTAGGCTTCTATCCTGTCATCACGCCTATGGTATCCAGCACTTATGGTGCCGGATTCTGGAGTCGTAATTTTTACAACACTCTGGTAAGCTACGATGATAACGGGAAGATCCAGGGCGAGTTGGCTGAAACCTGGGAAATCAGTGATGACGGCAAGACTTACACCTTCCATCTGCGTGATGGTGTCAAATTTTCTGACGGTACTCCTCTGACTTCCGAGGCAGTAAAGATGACCCTTGAAGCAGTAGTAACCCATCTGGGTCCCCAGAATGGTGCCTTCGGTAAGCTCACTACTTTGTTTGACAAGCTGGAAACCCCGGATGAAAAAACCTTTGTAATGACTTTGAAGACCCCTTATTACGCTGCTCTTGACAATCTGACCATGGCGCTGCCTCTTGGTATTGTGAATCCCGCAGCCTTTGAAGGCGGCGTAGAAAAGGCTTACGAGAATTGCGTGAGTGCAACTATGGGTACTGGTCCCTATATGTTTGACCGGGTCGAGGGAGATACCTATACCTTTATCCGCAATCCCTACTACTGGGGCGAAGCTCCTGAAGTGGACGAGTTCAAAGTCAAAGTGATTCCTGATAATGCTGCAAAAATTCTTGCTCTGCGCAACGGCGAAATCGATGCAATTCTCGGCTCCAGCAGACTTAGCGCAGAAGGCTACACGGAAATTTCCCAGGATGCCGCTTTCGGTCATGCCATGGATGACAGCACCAACCAAACTCGTTATCTGGGTATGAACCTGAATAAGGCTCCCTTTAATGATCCTCTTGTAAGGGAAGCAGTATCCTACGCTGTTAATCAGCAGGAGTTGGAAACCTCTGTTTTCGATGGTCTGGAGACTGCTGCCGAAACCCTCTTTACGAATGAAAAGCCCAACTGCGGTGTGGAGGTTAAGACCTATCCTACCGACATGGAAAAGGCAAAGCAGCTCATGAAGGAAGCCGGCTATGAGGATACCAATGATGACGGTATCCTGGAGAAGGACGGAACTTCTCTCGCCATTCATTTCAACTATTCTCAGAGCCTTGCAAGTGTTGACAATGCAGTTCTTTCTATTGCAGCTTCTCTTAAAGAACTCGGCTTCGATGTTACTATTGATGCAGTAGACATGAACACCTGGTATGGAGCCTTGATGGCTGGCGAATATGATCTGACCTTCTACAATACTGCTGGCGGTTCCTTTGACCCTGCAACAGATATGAGCAATATGGCTCCTGGCGCTATGGGTGATCCGATCCTCTGCCAGTTCTCTGCTTTCTTTGAGAATCCTGAAATTTTCGCAGAATTGGACTCCACTTCTGATTCTCAGCGTGTGCAGGAAATCTATGGAATGATTCTGAATGGTATTGCAGATCAGAATCTTCTGGTGCCTGTAACCGGCACTCACGATCTGGCTCTGTGGAATACTGATAAGATAACTGGCTATGACTTCTACACAGATGCCAGCTACGTAGACATTGCATCTGTTCATGTGAAATAATGTCCAGCAGTGTGGCTGAGGCGGTTACAAAAGAAAGACTTCATTCTTCAGGAGAAGACTATCTAAAAGCCATATTTATTCTTGAAGCGCAACATGGTTCAGTTCGTTCAGTAGAGGTTGCTGAGTACATGAATGTATCTAAAGCGAGCGTTAATCATGCAGTTAGGCACATTATTTTGAATAATCAGGTTGTCAACTCATCCAGGGCGCTCCATTCACTCAAACACACCGTGCCAAAATCACACAAAAATATTGCCATACATATGGTAGATCACATTAGAAGATTGGGCGTTTTCCCAGCTAACTACGCATTAGATTTAGGCGAATTTATTGACAGCAACGGTAATTCGTATATAGATATTGTAGAGTTAAATCCCATATCATGTTCTATGTGCTATGTAAATAATAGCATCTATGCTGATGTGGTTCCTGAGATTGGCGAATGTCAGCGCCAACTAATGATGGGTGCTGAGTTTTGCTACGATGCCATCGCAAATCCAAAGAATTACGATATGCTGAGAATATCCAATAAGAGTTATACTTATACTTCGGATAACCAATGCGCTCTTTTATAGTTTGCATATCATAGAGGGTTTTAGAGCAATTCTGGAAGTGACGCTTGTTTCTTTCTCTGTGTTAAATCTCCGATAGAGTGAGTCCTTCTGGGAGGTCCATCATGAACCTCCCCTGGGTCCAGCAAATAGGCGCAGTCCTCCCTTGGCGGAGGGCTGCGCCTTTCTGCGGTCCTACTGCACGGAATACAGATTGGATGTGCTACTCCCATTGTCACGGTAGCAGGGGAAGAACCGACCATCGTAGACCGGCTTTAACTTCATGCCGTTGTCGTAGACTACGCCGTAGGGGGTGATCGTGCCGCCGTTTTCGATGAGCCGCCGTGCGGTTCCCTCGCCGTCCAGCGCGTTCAGTTCATCCACGCTTGCGCTGCCGCCATGCAGGTTCATGTAGTGGTCACGGCCAACAGCGGCGAGGTCAGAAAAGTCGGTGATGACCGTGGCCTGCTGGCAGCAGAAGGTCAGGTTGATGAGATCCTTCAGCTCGAACAGCTCCAGCTTGTGCGCCATCGCCTGAAACTGCGCAGCCTCGCCGGTGTCGAAGCTGTCCAGCCGCTTGGCGAGGTAGTTCAGCTCCTCCACATTGACCGTGAGCATTTCCACTCGCTTGAGAACGGTGTAGAAGCTGTCGATCTTCTCCACCTTGCAGTCCGCCTTGACCGCGTCACCGATTTCCAACGCCTCCAGCAGCTCCATGCAGTGTGCGTGCTGGTCGCGGGGAATAGGAAACGGAATGGTCGCCACGCCGTATTCCGGGTGATGCGGATTGCCAAGCACCGCTTGTATCATCATGTTTCGTCAACTCCTTTTTCCAAATTCAAAACCGCATCTCCGTATTTGGCCATCAGTAGTGCGCCAGTGATCAGGTGGAACGCCTCATCTGTGACCAGTTCCGGAGACGCAAGGTCCGCAAGAGTAATATTGCAGCAGCCGACTGCAATGGCCTTCGCCGCTTGGTAGACGCTGTATAACTCCGGCTCGATCCCTCCGAGACGGACGCTTTGAAAGTCAAAACCGTCGTTCCCGCATTTCCAGACCATTCTGCGCCAAAGGCTCTCGTATGCCGTGAGCAGGAAGAGAGCCGCTTTGTTCCGGTCAGACAGACGCCAGCAGCGTTCCCGCCAGTATGTCCATCTTCGCCGGTGGGCATTGGACAGGAAGAATTGAGGGTTTCTTTCTCTGAGTTGCTGATGCATCCGTTTTCGGAACTGCGGCCCCATAGAGGGTGCGAAGCAGTCCCGCACGAACTCATTCATCTCCAGTACACCTGCTTCGATCCGTTCCTCCAGACAGGTGCATTCACACAGGCGGCACGGATGCTTGCGGTCATAGTTCTGGCAGTATTCGCACGCCACATCTTTGGGCGTGTAATGAAATGGGCTGCGGTATATTCCACCGCCTCTGGGTTTTTGACCGGGCTGAGACATCATCAACTGCTCCAACGCCTGCAGCGGCGTGTCTCGCATGAAATAGTACGGCATAAGCGAACTCCTCTCTGAAATGAAAAAAGGGCCGGAATCTTATTGCTAAGACTCCGGCCCGTTCCGTTTGATATTACATTGTCTGTTGCTGCGCGACTTGTTCCAAGGCTTCTTCCTGCTGCCGGATTCGCTCGTCCAAATCCGGCACACACTCCTCAATCTGCTGCTGAACACTGCGGATCATTTTTTCCTGCTCTCCCGTGAGTTCAAAGAAATCTCCGTCTACAGAGTCCGCACAGCAGCGATAAATCTCGGTCATCTGCTCTGGGGTGAAAAGCCGTTCCTTTTGAATCAGCCCGGAGCGGATAGCAAAGTCCTGTTTGGCTCCTGCATAGTTCTCCATGAAATAGTGCCCATGACATACTCCTGTGTGCCCATAGGCCCAATCCCATGTGACGAAGTGGACTCCGTGTTTGCTCTGAACTCCAGCCAGCACAGTGCCGTTGAAATCCGCCAGCACCTTGTAGCCGTCCTCCAGACCGTCGGCTTTCAAAAAGGGCGCTGTTTCCATCTGCCGCATATATTCCGCTGTGGTTCTGACGATCTCATACACCTTGTCCTTGGCGGCGACCCGTTCCGGTTCATTAATGTCCTCATTTCGGTAGGTGATGCCGCCGTTCTCGGTCACCTCGCACAGCGGCGCACCGTCAAGCAGGACACGAAGCTTGCCGGTATCAGTTTTGCCCGTCTGAAATCCTTCTCGGGCAAGGACGATTGCCGTTTCTCTGAGGTAACGGTCCTTTTCTTCTGTGCTGATGCTCATGTAACTCCTCCCGTGCATAAAAAATAAGGCCGGAGCATGATTGCTCCGGCCTTCAAATACAGGCGCTGCGACCAGCGCCCTTTTTGAAATGAAAAAAGGCGCCGCTTTCTCAGTCCGTCAGGACCAACAAAACGACGCCCAAATCTTTATGATTCTTTTTTGAGGAAAATACCACTGCCAGCCGTGAAAAACGCTGCTCAAAAAGGGCGCTGGCTGAATGCATCTGCCCGAAAAGGGAAAACGCCCGGTTCGAATCGGGGCAGACGCTCTGAAACAGCGATTTGCATCTATGGTTTGAAAGAAAAAATCCGGGCCTGAAAAAGCCCGGAAACGGTTGATGCGCCTGACTTTTCGCCAGACGCATCTATACCGTTTCGTTAATATGGTACGCCCGACTGGATTCGAACCAGCGGCCTTTAGAGTCGGAGTCTAACGCTCTATCCAGCTGAGCTACGGGCGCATGCATGTCGATTTCATCCTGACTCATGAATTATAGCAGGTTTTTCCTCGGTTGTAAAGAAAAATTTTTCAGAAAGATTGTTAAAAAAGTTGACAAGTGGCCCTGTTTGTTGTACAATATCAGTGAGTTTTGTGGAGGGCGTCCGGCAGAGGAGGGTTATATCTGCCGGACAACCCGGTATAAAGAGGAAGATGATCATGAAAAAGCAAAAGATTTCTGACGCCGTCATCCATCGGCTGCCCCGGTACTACCGGTATCTGGATGACCTGTATAACAAGGGCGTGGTGCGCATCTCCTCCAGCTCGCTGGGGAGCAAGATGGACATCACCGCCTCCCAGATCCGGCAGGATCTCAGCTGCTTCGGTGAGTTCGGCCAGCAGGGGTACGGCTACAACGTAGCCGAGCTGCGGGCCGAGATCGGTCACATCCTGGGCATTGACAACGGCCACCGGCTTATCATCATCGGCGCGGGCCATCTTGGTCACGCTCTGCTCCAGAACTTCGATTTTGAAAAGGTGGGCTTCCAGGTGGACTCCGCCTTTGACGTGTCCCCGGCGCTGATCGACACCCAGATCCGGGGCGTTACCATCCGCGCTATGGATCAGCTGGCGGACTATGTAGCCCGGTATCAGCCCAACGTGGCGGTGCTGACGGTACCGCAGAACGTGGCCCAGCCCCTGGCGGATCAGTTGATCGGCCTGGGCATCCGGGGCTTCTGGAACTTCACCAATGTGGAGCTGTCCACCGACGTGCCCGGCGTGTTTTTCGAGGATGTCCACTTCGTGGACACGCTGCTGACGCTGAGCTACCGCATTTCCCGCGGCTGAGCGCACCTTTTCCCGGCCCCGGCATACTATGGGAATGAGACCCCACCATGGGTCCATATTCTTCATAGGAGGCTAATAAATATGTGCAATCAGGGTTCTTCCTGCTGCTGGTGGATCATCATCGCCATCATCATCCTGTTCCTGCTGTGCGGCAATTGCGGCAGCTGGGGCTGCGGGTGCGGCAATAACAGCAACAACAACGGCTGCGGCTGCGGCTGCTGACCGGCGGGCCCTGCAGGGGCTGTGACACCATAGGCAAGGGACGGGGTCCGCAAGGGCCCCGTCCCTTTTTTTGAATACGCTCCCCATCTTGCCGCGAAGAAACGGCGGGGCACCTCCGGGGCCCCGCCGTGAGCCTGTCAAGAAAGTAGGATTGCATCCGTCTTCGGAAAGGAAGATCGTTACGAAAGAAACCCATCAGGGGTGTCTTTCGTTTTCAATCACCGCATTTTCAGCTTGTCAAAAAGGATTTTTGACAAGCTGACGGCGGGGCCCTTCCGGGGCCCCGCCGTCAGTCTGTCGAAAACCGGAATTATCTCCGCTTACTTGTTCATTTTCAGCTTCACAGCCGCGCCGCGCTTTCTGCCATACAGGCACAGAGCCACCACATAGGCGATGGCGAACACCACACCGATGATGTAGGAGGCGGTCCAGGGGATGTTGAAGCCGATGTGCGCATTGGCGATGTAGGTGGAGCAGATGAAGGCGTAGAACGCGCCGGGAATCAGCGGCATCCACGCAAACTTGCCCTTGCCGTTTTCAAACATCCACACCGTGATGCACAGGAAGGCGAACAGAGACAGGGTCTGGTTGGACCATGCGAAGTAACGCCACAGAATGTTGAAGCCGTCCTTGTTGAACTTGGCGAACACGATGATGCCGGCAGCCAGAACAAACACAGGGATGGCCAGACGCATACGCTTGCCGTTGGTGGACTGGTCCAGGTGGAACGTCTCCGCCAGGGACAGGCGCAGAGCACGCAGAGCGGTATCGCCGGAGGTGATGGGCAGAACAATGACGCCGACCAGGGCGATGATGCCGCCCACGGGGCCCAGGATATCCTTGCACACCACGCCGATGGTGCTGGTGGCCAGGGAGGCGTTGGGCTCCTGCAGAGCCAGATTGTACACGCCCATAGCGCCGGCGGCCCATACCATAGCAATGAAGCCCTCCAGGATCATCATGTTGTAGAAGGTCATGCGGCCCTGACGCTCGTTCTTCACCGTGCGGGAGATGATAGCCGTCTGGGTGGAGTGGAAGCCGGACAGAATGCCGCAGGCCACGGTAACAAAGAAGATCGGCAGGAAGTGGCCGCCCTTGAAATAATCGGCATAGGTGAAGCTCTTGACCGCGCCGTCAGCACTGGTGAGCTGCAGGATGGGAGAGGACCAGTCGTCCCACACGTTCAGCAGAGGATAGCCCTTGACGAACATGCCGATGAACACACCCACAGCGGAGAACAGCAGGATCGCGCCGAAGATGGGGTAAATGCGGCCGATGATGGCGTCGATGGGGAACACGGTGGCGATCAGGTAATACAGGAAGATCACGCCGTAAATGATCCAGGTGGAGATGGAGGTAGGCTTGCCGTCGAAGCCGAATACGGAGGTGGCGGCAATGTCGCCGGGGGTATAAACGAACACAGCGCCTACCAGCAGCAGAAGCAGGCAGCAGAACACATTGTATACGTTGAAAATGCCCTTATTGGAATAGCGCTTGATCATCTGGGGCATCTGGGTGCCGCCGTCGCGCAGACAGATCATGCCGGAGAAATAGTCGTGCATGGCGCCGCCGATGACGTTGCCGATGGGGATGGTCAAAAACGCGATGGGCCCAAACAGGATGCCCTGGATCGGCCCGAGGATGGGGCCGGTGCCCGCGATGTTCAGCAGGTTAATGAGGCTGTTCTTCCAGCCGCGCATGGGCACGTAGTCCACGCCGTCCTGTTTGGTGTACGCCGGAGTCTTTCTGTCATCCGGTCCGAAAACCTTTTCGCAGAAGCGGCCGTACAGGGCCGCGCCGCCCAGCAGGATGACAAGACCAATGATAAATGTTGTCACAAAAACACACTCCTTTACGAGATTTCCTTTCGACATCCGGATTGTCGAAACTTGATGTTCATATGGTAACACTATCTTCATAAAATTGGCGCTAATAAACGTTCTAAAAAGTACAGATTTCGTTAACGCCGCATACAGACCCGTTAAAAATCGCCATTTTTCGGCAAACATAGTGCTTTGCGACGAAAACGTTTCCGAGAATGAAAAAAGTGGAAAAGCAGAATATTCCTATTTTGTCCCCGCGCTATGGCATCTCCTGCTCTCACCACCCCCGACGCCTATCGCGCACCTCGTTCTATCCTGATTTCGCTTTTTTCGCCCCGCACCCCGTCCGCATTTTCCGGCGCACCCAGATAGACGCACCCCGTAGGGGCCAGCGGCCCGATTTATGTTCGAAAAGGAACACTGTTGCGGTGCCCAAAATTTCTGCGCTGCCTGACGGCGGGCGCTTGAAATTTTGACCGCGGCCACTCGCTCACCTCGCGGTATCCGCCACCGGCGGCGCTCGGATCGCTCCCTCCGGTGGGAATATTCCGCGCTCCCGGGCGCGGGTCACTTTTGGCCGCAGCGGCCCGACAACCTTTTTCTCTATGCCGCCGGCGGCCCCATTTCTTTCAACAGCGAAAGAAATATGGAAAAGAACGCCGCCAAAAACCAACGGTTTTTGGATTTCCCTTGTCCGATTCCAACCACGGTACAAAAAGGTTCCGCATCGAATCGCTTGTACCCCCATCTCCGCTGCCGCTCCCGCTTACCGCGCGGAGACGCGCCGGTCTGTTATCGTGCAGCGGGACTGTTGCGTCCATATCGGCGGTTTCCCGAATACCGGCGCAGCTCGATAGACGCACCCCGTAGGGGCCGGCGGCCCCGACGGCCCGCTCATGTTTCCGCCATGTCCCCAGCGGGGAATATTCCGCGCTGCGCAGGCGCGTCCCCCGCACCCCGGTAAAAAGGAGGACCACCCGCAGGGTGGTCCTCCTTTTTACGCCTTCTGCCGCCGCGCGGCGTTCCTCACTCCGTCATGATCTTCAGGATCACGCGGTCCGTCTCCCGCATACCCTCCGAGGCCAGCATACCCACGTGGCGGACGGTGTCCTCCACATCGTCGCCCACGATGCCGTCGCCGGAGCGGAAGTTGTCGCCGTTGCGGTACATGTCGTAGCCCAGAATGCCGCAGTCCACGCCCATGGCGATCTTGCTGGCGCAGCTGGCCTTGGCCCCATCGCAGATGCAGCCGGAGATCATGGCCACGGCGTTCTCCAGCGTGTGGCAGATGCCCTCGTAGTCCGCGCCCCGCAGCCATGCGATGCCGCAGCCCGCGCCCACACCGGCAGACACCGCCCCGCAGTAGGCACTGAGCCGTCCGATGCCGGTTTTCTGGTGGATGGTGATGAGGTCGCTGAGGCACACGGCCCGCAGGATCTTTTCCTCGTCGGCCCCCATCAGCTGCCCGTATTTCCACACGGGTACGGAGGCGGTGATGCCCTGGTTGCCGGAGCCGGACACGATGACCACCGGCATCTCGCAGCCGTTCATGCGGGCGTCGGAGCCTGCGGCGGCCCAGGCCCGTGCCTGGGTGGCCCAGTCCGTCCCGCCCTGCAGCAGGGTGGAGCCGATGTTAGCGCCCCAGCTGTTTCGAAGCCCCTCGGCGGCGATGGCGGTGTTCTTCTCGATCTGCCGCCCCACCGTGGGCCGTATCACGTCTATGGGTATGGTTTCAGCGAATGTGATGATGTCCTTGACGTTCAGCACGGACTTGTCCTGGAGATGATCCTCGGCGTTGCCGGTCACCGGCAGCTCCTTCAGGACCTGCCCGTCCCGTGCCATGTAAATAATATTGGTGTGATTGTTGGCCACGCGGACGCAGGCGCTGTGCCCGCCCAGCCAGCCCGTCAGCTTGATGTCCAGCAGGCAGGGCGTTTCAGGGCAGGTGATCTCCATGGGCGTCCGGTCCAGATAGTCCTGGATGGCCGCTGTGTCCTCCTCCGTCACGTTGGCGATGACCTGAAGCTCCGCGTCGGCGTCGCCTGCCACTATGCCCACGGCGATGGCGGCGTCGATGCCGCGGCGGCCCGCCGTATTGGGAACCACCACGGATTTCACGTTTTTCAGGATGTTTCCGCTGACCTCGGCCAGCACTTTTTCCGGTTTTCCGCCCAACACCTCGCGCAGTTTTGCGGCACAGTACGCGACGGCGATGGGCTCTGTACACCCGGTAGCCAGCAGGAGCTCCTCCTGCAGGATCGCCGTGTAGGCGGCGATCTTAGAGTCGTTCAACATCACACATTCTCCTTTTTTCAGTTGTATTTTGCCGCCGGAGCGCAGACGCTTTCGCGCCGCGCACTGGCGCGATCAGGCCAGGCGGTACTTGCGCCGCAGGCCGGATGTACGGTTTTTCGCGCCTTACAGAGCGGGCACATCATCCTCCTGCCGGACCCAGTCCGTCACGTCCACCACCTGGAACTCCGCCTCCGTCCGGCGGATGATGACGCGGCTGATGCCGGCGTTGATGACCTGGCGGCGGCACATGGCGCAGCTGGTGGCGTCTCCCAGCAGCGCGCCGGTCCGGGCATCGCGGCCCACCAGGTACAGGGTGCTGCCCACCATGTCCCGCCGGCTGGCGGAGATAATGGCGTTGGCCTCGGCGTGGACGCTGCGGCACAGCTCGTACCGCTGCCCTCTGGGTACCTGCATGGCCTCGCGGGTGCAGAAGCCCATGTCCACGCAGTTCCGGCGGCCCCGCGGCGCGCCGTTGTAGCCCGTGGAGATGATCTCGTCGTTCTTGACGATGATGGCGCCGTACACCCGCCGGAGACAGGTGGCCCGCTCCAGTACCGTTTCGGCGATGTCCAGATAGTAGTTTTCCTTACTGATGCGTTCCATACAAGCGCCTCCTCACATGTTCCTGTACACATTATAATACAGATGCGGCGGCGAAGGCAAGAAACGTGTGTCCGCCGGCGCTCCGCGAAGTACACAAAAATTCGGCAGCAGATTTGCCGAAATGGACAGAAAAACCGGCGGGCACCGCCCGCAAAAGGGCCGCGTCCGCCGGTGATTTCCTCATGAATTCCGGATGAGGCGTATCCGGAAGTAAAATACGTCCGGATATACTTCCTGATGGAAATTATTTATGCACGAAAAAGCGAGGAAAATGAATAGTTATACATTCAGGCGTTCTTGAAAACCATCTCCGGCGCATGGATGACCACGTGGGTGTTGTCGGCCACGGAGCTGGTGAGGAAGGCGTTGCCCCCCACCACGGTGTGCTCGCCGATGACGGTCTGGCCCCCCAGGATGGACGCGCCGGAGTAGATGGTCACGTCGTCGCAGACGGTGGGGTGCCGCTTGCCCGGCAGGCTGGCGTGGCCCGCCCGAGGCGACAGCGCGCCCAGCGTCACGCCCTGGTACAGCTTGACGTGGCTGCCGATGACGGAGGTCTCGCCGATGACGATGCCGGTGCCGTGGTCAATGAAGAACCAGGGACCGATCTGAGCGCCGGGGTGGATGTCGATGCCGGTGCGGCTGTGGGCGTACTCCGACATGATCCGCGGGATCATGGGCACGTGGCGCAGGTACAGCTCGTGAGCGATGCGATAGACGAAGATGGCGAACAGGCCGGGGTAGGCAAAGATGATCTCCTCCTTGTTGGCGGCGGCGGGGTCGCCGTCGAAGGTGGCCTCGATGTCCGTCAGCAGCATCTGCTGGATGCGGGGCAGCTCCGCCATGATGGATTCGGTGATCTGGGCGGCCTGAGCCGTCTCGCCGTCCGGCAGAGCCAGGGCGATCTGGGCCGTCATCCCCGTTTCGATGCGTTCCAGCAGCAGCGCGGCGTAGTTCTCTGCCGGAAGAGCCATCAGCTGCGGGTCCCCGAAATAGGCGGGGAAGAACAGCCGCCGCAGCTCCTTGAGCAGGGCAATGATGGCGCTGCGGTCCGGCAGACGCAGTTTTTTTCCGTACATAGGTATGGCCGCATTTTCCATGGTCGTTGCCATGGCGCGTGCAATTTCTGCGGTATTGCTCATGTTGAACCCTCCAAAATAAAAAAGAACGGCGGGAGATGTCACACATCTCCCACCGTCCTCAAAGAATACGGTGTGGCTGCGGCAGAGGCCGCGTTACTCGGCAGAGATCGTATGACGGAAATGGGCGCAGCAGACCAGGCCCGCACAGCAGGCGGGCAGACAACAGGTACAGTTGGTCTGGATGCGAACGGTCATACGCTTCTCCTTCGGCACTTCCCGCGGACGCACAGAGCCTCGCCCTGACGGCATCCACGCTTTCGTATTATTATACGTGACCATTCACGGTGCGTCTATGTGCGGTATCGACAAAAACAGCGAAAAATAGGGGGCGAATGTTGTGACTGTGCCCAATTGACTTTTGCGCCTTAAAGTCCTAAAATCAGCACAATGAGTAGTGCCGGTCCGGTGCCGGCGGAAAGGAGAAAGCCATGACCCGTCACATGATGCAGCAGGATATGGTCCGCAGCGACATGGGCAAGCTCCAGGCCGCCTCCTATAACTATGCCGGTAACAGCTCCTGCTATTGGGGCTACTTTTGGTGCGCCTATTATTACGGCGACCAGAATGGATACCGGCTGAAATGACATACGTGGTTCGATCTCCTCACAAGGGTCGATAAGCGGCTTCGTCGTTCAGGCGGGGCCGCTTTTCTTATTGGCAGAGTTTACAAATAAATGGAAATCACAAACTGAAAAGGAAAAGGAGAAAATCAAAATGAATGCGATCTTAGCTGCGGCGGTCATCTTTGTGGTGTTCGCCATCGGAGACATGATCTCCGCCAAAACAAAAGCCATTGTATCCATGCTGCTGGTAGCGTCCGTGGTGTTCCTGGCCGGCTTCTGGACAGGCATCTTCCCCACCACCATGTTTGCCGACTCCACGCTGCTGAGCATGGCCGGCCTGCTGGTGACCATGCTGCTGGTGCATCTGGGCACCACCATCAAGCTCCGTGACTTCGGCGCACAGTGGCGCACCGTCATCATTGCCGCCGTGGCCTGCATCGCCATCTCCGCCGCGGTATTCTTCCTGGGCCAGCTGATCGTTGACCGCGGCTTCGCGCTGGTGGGCGCTCCCATTCTGTCCGGCGGCGTGGTGGCCACGCTGACCATGCAGGATATGGCCAACAAGGCAAACCTCCCCGATCTGGCGGTATTCGCCACGCTGGTCATGTGCGCCCAGGGCTTCGTGGGCTACCCCGTGGCCTCCCTGTGCCTCAAGAGCGAGGCCAAGCGCATCAAGGCGCAGATCGACGCCGGTGAACTGCAGGTAGACACCGCCGCCGGCGCCGTGCAGGCTGCCGCCGCGGGCCGCAAGAAGCTGATCCCCGCGCTGCCCGACAAGTACAACACCCCCAACGCCATCATCGCCAAGGTCATTCTGGTGGCGCTGCTGTCCGTGTGGGTGTCCAGCCTGTTCCACGACGCCATCAACAAGCTGGTGTGGTGCCTGATCTTCGGCGTGCTGTGCAAGGAGCTGGGCTTCCTGGATGAGGACGCGCTGGGCAAGGCCCACGCCACCGGCATCGTGATGCCCATCATCACCCTGTCCATCTTCACGAATCTGGCCTCCGCCACCCCTGAGATGGTGGGCGGCATGGTGGTGCCTCTGCTGGTGTGCGTAGTCATCGGTACCATCGCCTTCTCCGTCGTGTCTATTCTGGTGGGCAAGATCTTCGGTTACAGCTGGCAGATGTCCATGGCCATCGGCAGCTCCTGCCTGTTCGGCTTCCCGGGAACCGTCATCATCTCCAACGAGGTGTCCGAGTCCACCGGCGCCAACGCCGAGGAGCGGGCGGCCATCAACGCCCAGATCATGCCCAAGATGCTGGTGGCCGGTATGGTCACCGTATCCATCACCTCCGTGCTGGTGGCCGGCGTGATGAGCGGCTGGCTGTAAGCTAAGCGGATATTCAGAAGTGAGGTAGTGAAAATGTCTGAGATCAAGACGTATGTAGATCGTATTTTCGACGAGCTGGTGGCCATCCGGCGGGACATCCACGCCCATCCGGAGGTGGGGATGCAGGAGGTGCGCACCAGTGCCCTGATCCGGCGGGAGCTGGAGAAGATGGGCATGGACGAGATCCAGCAGCCCCTGCCCACCGCAGTGGTGGGTCTGCTCCACGGCGGCAAGGGACCCGGCAAGTGCGTGGCGCTCCGCGCCGACATCGACGCCCTGCCCGTCCACGAGGAGTCCGGCGTGCCCTTTGCCAGCCAGACGGAGGGCGTCATGCACGCCTGCGGCCACGACCTGCACACCACCATGCTGCTGGGCACGGCCAAGACCCTGTGCCATATGCGGGACTCCTTTGCGGGCACAGTGAAGTTCATCTTCGAGCCCAGTGAGGACACCATGCCCGGCGGCGCACGGGCGCTGGTGGCGGCGGGCGTCATGGAGAACCCCCACGTGGACGCCATCTTCGGCCAGCACGTCTGCCCCTCCGAGAATGACACGGTGGGCCGGATGCAGCTCTATAAGGGGTACTTCACCAGTGCGGTGGATCTGTTCCACATCGCCGTACACGGCAAGAGCGGCCACGGCTCCGCACCCCACACCGCCCACGACGCCATTGCCTGCGCGGGATATCTCATCACCGCGCTGCAAACGGTGGTGTCCCGCCGTATCGACCCCATGGACTCCGCCGTGCTGACGGTGGGCACCATGTCCGGCGGCGACGCGGTGAACATCACCGCCGGCGAAGCCCGGATGGTGGCGGTGCTGCGCAGCTTCAGCGACGCGGCACGGGATACCGCCATCGAGGAGATCGACCGTATCTGCAAGGGCATCGGCATCGCCTTCAGCTGCGACATCGAGGTGAAGCTGGAGGAGGGCTACGCCCTCCAGTACAACGACGGCGCCATGATCGATCTGGTGGAGCAGGCGGTCACGGAGGAGCTGGGCGCGGACAAGGTGACCCACCTCGACCGCCCCTTCTCCGGCAGCGAGGACTTCAGCTTCTTCGGCAAGCTCACCAATACGCCGTCGGCGTTCATGATGATCGACGCGGGCCACGGCGAGCACATGGTGTCCCTGCACAACGGCAAGATCGTGTTCGATGAGAACGTGATGCGCTCCGGCGTGGCGGGCATGAGCGCTATTGCGCTGAAGTACCTGGCGGAGTGAGCGCACACATTATAGGGTAACAGTGGAAAGTTTCCTTCCTGAAAAACAGGGCAGGGACGCACGGCAGGTGCGCCCCTGCCCTGTTTTTTCGCGGGTTTTGGCAGCTTTTGGCGAGCGCCGCCGTTGACAAGAGGCGGAAAACCGTATATAGTATAAAATGGTTCGGTAAACGCCGGACCGACAAGTGGATAACGTGTTCTGTGACGACGTGTGGCTGCGCGCCGTAACGGCCGGAAACGGTCAGGCGGCAGTTTTGAAGAAATAGGGGTAAGACCCTCTGCGGACGGCACTGTAAACGCAAGGAAGTGACCAAAGCGGCGGAGACGCCGTGTGGTGAACAGCAGCCATTGGGACGGATGTCCTGAGAAGGTAGGTCATGTACGGGAGGCGGCAGCCTCGGGGCGTTAGGGCAGGAGAATTGCACGGCGGAGAACAGGTACACAGCGGCGCTTCTTCGTTGTGGCAGAAAGCAGAAGTGGGCGCGGACCATCCCGACAGGGACGGACCGGCCTTTTTTTGCGGCAAATGCGCCGGCTGTCCCGTCAGGGAGGCCGGTTTTTTCGCGGGAGGGGCGTCATCCGCCCGCAGTCAAGTCGGGACGGCGCAAGCCGTCCGCTTTCCATAAGGGCGGGAGGGGTTTGCCGACCCCTTCCGCCTCCTTCTCTTATAAGACAGAAAATTTACAGATAAAAGGAGACAGAGACATGAAGAAACGAGTGGTATCGTGGCTGCTGGTGGTGCTGATGCTCACCAGCATGCTGCCTACCGGCGTGTGGGCGGAGGACGTCTACCGCAGCAGCGAGGACACCGGACGGTACGGTGTGTCCACGCTGGCCAGCGCCGCCGACGCGGAGCTGGAGGGCTTTTTCGACGAGTGGGAGGGCATCGCCACCGTGGCCAACGCGGCCAAGCTGGGCTTTGTCAAGGACGGCGACAAGCTGAAGTCTGGCAACACTGCGAGGGACGACACGTATACGCGGTCCACCCTGACGGTGACGATGCTGCAGGCGGCGGAGCTGTCCTTCGATTACCAGCTTGATGGCGCTACCCAGAACGGCATGGAGGTGAAGAACGGCAGAAAGACGCTGTATACCTACAGTAGTTACGGCAGCAGCGGGGCAGAGAAGGTCAACGGCAATATGAGCGGCACGGCCACCGTGCAGGCCAACGTCGATGACGTCATCACCATCTCCTATTACCGCGGCTATGCCAGCAGAGGCAGCAACTGCATGTGGCTCAGCAATTTCAAGGCCTCGCTGCCGGCGCAGGTGATCTTCCATGCCAACGACGGCACGGAGACCACGGTGCAGCAGGGCGTGTTCGGCAGCGGCACGCTGCAGGCCAATACGTTCAAGCGGGACGGCTACCGCTTTGAGGGCTGGGCCACGACGCCGGACGGCGCGGTGGCCTACGCCGACAAGGACAGTATCACCATTACGGAGAATACCGACCTGTACGCCGTGTGGACGCGGGTGTACCGTGTGGCGTTCCAGCTGACGCCGGCGGACGCACAGTTCTCGCTGTACGGCGATGAGGCGCGGACGGCGCTGATCGCGGCGGACAGCGGCACGGCGTATACCCTGGCGGCGGGCACCTACTATTACAGCGTCTCCGCCTTCGGCTACGCGGCGGTGCAGGGCAGCGTCACCGTCAGCGGCGACGCACAGGAGCCGGTGGTGCTGGCGGAGAAGCCGATGGTCACAGTGACGTTCGCCTATGCGGACGGCAAGACCGATGTGGACGGCGGGAAGCTGACGGTGCGCACCGGTGAGCGGGACATGGCGGCGGAGGAAGGCTCCGACGGCATGGCGTTCCGCCTGCCCGCAGGCTACGCCTACGACTGGAGCTTCCGCAGCGCCAACTACGGCAAGCAGAGCGGTACCGTGGACCTGACGGGCGTCAGCGAGAGCGGGACGCGGAGCGTGACCATCCCCATGACGGCCAAGTCCGCCTGGGAGGGAGCGGGCGACATCAGCGAGCCCGCCGCAGTGGACGGCGTGTACCAGATCACCAGCGGCAGCGAGCTGGCGTGGCTGGCCCAGCAGGTGAACGCCGGTGTGTCCGACGGCACCAGCTTCAGCGCGGTGCTGTGCAATGACATCGACCTGGGCGATGAGGCGTGGACGCCCATCGGAAATGGCACCGGCAAAGCGTACAAGGGTACCTTTGACGGGCAGGGGTACACCATCCGGAACCTGTACGTCACCGGCAGTACGCCCATGGACTACGGCCTGTTCGGCACCGTCTATGGCGGCACCGTCCGGAATGTGACGGTGGAGGGCCGCGTGGAGGTCACCAGCAATTCCAGCAGATACGGCATCGCGGCCATCGTGGGCCAGCTATACGGCACCACGGGCGGCGTGGAGAACTGCCTGAACAGGGCGTCCGTCAAGGGCGGCCAGTATGTGGGCGGCATCGTGGGCTATGTGGCCGGCGGGTCCAGCAGCGCCGAAAAGTTCATCAAGAACTGCGGCAATGTGGGGGATGTGACCTCCGAAGGCCACCGCGCGGCGGGCATCGCGGCCAATATCAGCGGCCAGGTGGCAGTGGAGAACTGCTACAGCACCGGCACCATCACCGGCGGCGGCTGGTACTCCGGCGGCATCAGCGCGTATGTGGACAGCTCCTACGCATCGGTGAAGAACTGCTATGCCGCGGGCAGCGTTACCGGCAGCGGCGCGGGCGCGGTGTTCGGCAAGGTGAGCTACAGTTCGACGGTGGTGGCCAACTGCTACTACCCAGACACGCTGAGCGTCGGCGACAGCAAGGCTGTGAAGGTGACGGAGCAGCAGCTGAAAACGCTGGACAGCGCTGCGGCACTGGGCGAGGCGTTCATGCAGGACGCCAAGAGCGTCAACGGGGGCTATCCCATCCTGACGTGGCAGATCACCACGTATGAGGTGACATTTACCGTGACGCCGGAGGACGCGGAGGTACGCATCGACGGCGCAAAGGGCAAGCAGAACGGAAACGTGTGGACGTTCCGCCTGCCGGAGGGTACATACAGCTACACGGCGTTCGCCTTCGGCTATGCCGATGAGAGCAGCACCATCGAGGTCAGCGGCGCGGCCCGGAAGGATATCACGCTGACGCCGGTGGAAAAGCGTACCGTCCGATTCAGCGTGACGCCCAAGGACGCCGGCGCGGCGGTGACGGTGCAGTGGAACGGCAAGACCGTGGCGGCGGAGCAGGACGGCAGCTATCGGCTGCCCGACGGCACCTACACCTACACGGTGCGGGCCAAGGGCTACGCCAAGGTCAGCCAGCCGCTGGAGGTCAGCGGAGATGTGACGGTGCCGGTGGTGCTGGAGCCCTCCGCCGCCTGGGACGGTCAGACCGTCACGGCGCCGGAGGTGGGCGACGGCACGGAGGCCAGCCCCTACGAGATCGAGAACGGCGAGCAGCTGGCGTGGCTGGCCCAGACGGTGAACGCAGGGAACGGCAGCACCAGGCTATACGCCGTCCTGACGGAGGACATCGACCTGGGCGATGGCGCTTGGACGCCTATCGGCGCAGATTCCCATGAGTTCACGGGCCGCTTTGACGGCCAGGGTCATACGGTGTCCCGCATGAAGGCGGAGGCCCGGTACGCGGGCCTGTTCGGCGTGGTGAAGGACGCGGAGATCCGCGGCGTGGTGGTGCAGGGCATCGCCGCCGGCACCGACAGCAGCAACGGCGACGCGGCGGGCCTTGTGGCCCGCACCAAGGGCAGCACCGTGACCATCACGGAGTGCGGCAGCGAAGTGGCCGTCAGCGGCGGCGCCAACGGCGGCGGCATCCTGGGCAAGAACGCCAGCAGCAGCACCGTGGTCACCATCAGCGCCTGCTACAACACCGGCGACATCAGCGGCAAGGCGCGGGCCGGCGGCATCAGCGGCGGCAACACCCATGAGGTAAACATCAGCGACTGCTACAACACCGGCAGCATCACCGGCGGCAGCTACGCAGGCGGCGGTATCCGCGGCTATTACGGCGGCTTCGAGGGCACGGTGGCCAACTGCTACAACAGCGGCGCCGTTACCGGCACCAATACCGGCGCTATCGCCCCGGGCGCCAACAGCAGAATCAGCAACTGCTTCTATCTGGACAGCGGCACGGACGGCAACAGCGGCGCAGCGGCGCAGACCGCCCAGCAGATGCAGGAGCTGGCCATCAGCGACGCCTTTGAGCATGTGGCGGGCCGCAACGGCGGCATGCCGGTGCTGAAGTGGCAGAAGCTGGCACCGGTGGTCAAGGACCCCGTGCTGGCTCAGAACGTGGAGTTCGGGCTGGAGCAGGTGCATCTCACCAGCTCCTCCGCCGTGGAGGTGGAGGACGGTGTGGGCATGCTGGCCTCTTCCCAGCTGACGTGGGACGCGGTGGACGGCGCGGAGGGGTATGTCATCACCCTGTGGCGGCAGACCGCAGAGCTTGTGGAGGGCGAGGACTACACCCAGATGGTGCTGGCCCGCGCCACGGCCTTCACCGCCAACGGCACTGAGACCGACTATGACTGCGCCGCCGAGCTGGCGGAGCAGGGCGAGGGCGTGTACTACGCCACGGTGACGGCAGTGGTGGACGGCGCGTACACCGAGCCTTCTCTGGAGTACGTGGACGAGTATGTGGCGGGCTATCAGATGCCCTATGACCGCATGTCCACCGTCACCAATGTGAAGTGGGAGGGTACGGTCCTGCGCTGGGACAAGAAGCCCTATTTCACGGCGGAGCAGATCTACACCATTCTGCTGTCCATTGTAGAGGACGATGGCAGCTATCGCACCCTGACCCCCGTGGAGGTGTCGGGAAATGCGGGCATGGCGGATCTGGGCAACACCTTCGCCGCCGGGCGGCGCTATGCCGCGCAGGTCATCGCCCACTCCGACGCGGACATCCTGGAGACAATGGGCCTGACGGACAGCCGCCCGTCCCAGGCGGTCATCTATGACGGCAGCGGCACGCCGGAGATACCGGACGACCACGACGACACGTGGGTCGCCATCACCTCCGCCCAGCAGTGGATCGACCTGGCCAACGTGGAGGATATGCCCTCCGATCCCGCAGACAGCAGATCCGACAGCCAGCAGAAGGTGGAGTGGAGCAAGAAATACTATCTGGCCAACGATCTGGATTTCTCCCAGCTGTCGGCGGCCTATCAGACCAAGACCAAGTCCATCGGCAACACCACCAACCGGTTCAACGGCGTGCTGGACGGCAACGGATACGTCATCCGCGGCCTGACATTGAGCAACTATGACTCCGGCCTGTTCTGGTACGTGGGGGCCGGCGGCTATATCTACGATCTGAAGGTGGAGAACGCCAACGTGCTGTTCTCCGACAACGCGGCGGTGCTGGTACACAACAACTACGGCCTCATGGAGCAGTGCGCCGTGGTGAACACCAACATCACCGCCGACACCGGCGCGGTGCTGGGCGGCATGGTCAGCCGGAACTACGGTACCATCCGCGACAGCTATGTGGAGGGCGGTACGCTGACCTCCAACTCCACTACCTCCACGGGCCACGCGGGCTTCGTGGGCGCCAACGAGGAGGGCGGCCTCATCGAGCGGTGCTGGACCTCCATGAGCGTCAGCACCCAGAGCGACTACGCCGGCGGCTTTGTGGGTCTGGGCTACGGCGGCACCATCCGCAACTGCTTCGCACTGGGGAACGTGTCGGGCCGCGGCTATTCCGGCGGCTTCGTGGGACGCTCCGTATTCCAGGGCAACGCCTATGAGAGCTGCTACGCTGCGGGTATCGTCACGGTGACGGGCGCAGAGGGCAACGGCTTCATCGGCGGCAACAAGCCAGACAGCGGCTTCCAGTACGACCAGTCTGAGGGCGTGTGGAACTGCTACTACAACAGCGAGAACACCGGCGCTCACGGTTACGGCGCGGAGCCGCGAACCGGCATGCAGATGCGGCTGGCGGACTTTGTGCGGGAGCTGGGCAGCGGCATCTGGACCCGCGACGACGCGGTGAACGGCGGTCTGCCCTATCTCACCACGGTGAAGGCGCCGGAGACGGCCAAAACCGCGGACATCACCGTACACGTAGCCGTGGTGACGTATGACAAGGAGACGTACACCTTCGACTTCGACCACAAGAGCGTGGTGGATGTCACCGTGGAGAGCACGGGCAACACCCGCGTGGTGGACGTGATGGATGCGGCTCAGGCGCAGGGCAAGCTGACGTACAGCTACTCCACCACCGCCACCTTCGGACGGTTCATCCACACCATCAACGGCCATGCAGTCAACGCGCCGGATGGCTGGATGTTCACCATCAACGACGCCCTGTCCAACGTCAGCGCCTCCACGGCGTCGGTGAAGGACGGCGACAGGGTGCTGTGGTTCGAGGGCACCACCGAGAACCAGTTCCAGGGCCCGCTGTGGGCGGAGCTGGACGGCAGCACCATCCAGTGGGAGACCATTTCCACCGTGGCGGAGCTTCAGGCGCTGGCGGCGTCCAAGGACCCCGCAGTGCTGGCGAAGAACTACAAGCTGGCCAGGGATCTGGACCTGTCGGGCGTGACGTTCTCCGGCATCGGCAGCGCGTCCGCGCCCTTTACGGGCATGTTTGACGGCCAGGGCCACACCGTGTCCCATGTGACGGTGAAGGGCGGCGACAACGCCGGATTCTTCAATGTGACGCTGGGTGCGGTCATCAAGAACCTGCATCTCAGCGATGTGAACGTCACCGGCGGCAGCCGCGTGGGCGGTCTGGTGGGCTGGGCCCGGGCAGAGCTGGATCGTCAGGATATGGCGGGCAGCAAGGCCGGCCTTGCCGGCAGCTGCACCGTGTCCGGTACGGTCAGCGGCAGCCGCGCCGTGGGCGGTCTGGTGGGCCTGAACGAGGGCCTCAGCGATCAGGAGACCCTGTTCTCCGTGGCCAGCGCCGTGGATAAGTGTACCGCCGCCGTCAGCGTCTCCGGCAAGGAGAAGGTGGGCGGCCTGGTGGGCGAGAACAGCGGCAGCATCACCAGAAGTGCCGCGCAGGGCAGCGTCACCGCGCCGGATGGCGTGATGGTGGGCGGCTTTGCCGGCGACAACAGCGGCAGCATCTATGACAGCCATGCCGAAGGCGAGGTGCGGGCCAAGTCCTACACCGGCGGCTTTGTGGGTATCAGCGACGGCACGGTGAAGAATTGCTACAGTCTGGGCGGTGTCACCGGTACGGACTACACCGGCGGCTTCGCCGGAGGCATCAGTGCGGCGGAGAACGCTGTGGGCGCCGGGCTGGTGTCGGTGACGGGTACGCCCACCTACGGCTATACCGGCGGCTTCGCCGGACGGCTGGGCGGTACGCTGGCGGGTCTGGACAACCAGATCACCGTCAAGAATGTCTACGGAAACTGCATGAAGCCGGACGGCCAGTGGAAGGCCGCGGGCAACAGCTTTACCGGCAGCAGCGAGCAGGCCGCGGTGGAGGGCATGAAGCTGACCACGTGGCAGCAGGTGAACGACAAGCTCATGGAGCTGTTCGGCGTATCTCTGCCGTGGATCGTGGATGATACCGCCCTGATGGATTCCATCGCGGCTACCCTCACCGAGACCAAGGACGGCTGGAGCGCCATGGATATGGCGGCCTACGGCCAGCTGGCGGGTAAGACCGCCAGACTCACCGATGCGGCACGGCAGAACATCATGGATCTGCTGATCGCCGAGGCATCCGGTACGACGGATGCCGGCGCCAGAAGCCGCATCGAGCTGGTGCTGCGGGCGCTGGGCGTGGACAGCGCGGAGCTGTATCCCAAGGGCAGCAGCAAGGCCGTGAACAACGGGGCGCTGCTGAAGGCCATGGATATGAGCGGCGTCACCGTGTGGGCGGCACCCTACGTGCTGCTGGCCAATATGCAGGGCGGCGTGAAGCTCACTGACCAGCAGATCGAGACGCTGATCGCCACCATCGCGGCGGCGGAGTCCAACGGCATTCTGGGCAGCAGCTACGGCGGCGCGTATTACGCCGATCCCGATACCACGGGCGCGGCCATGGCGGCGCTGAGCGCTTACACCGATCGCAGCAGCGCCAAGACGCTGCTGGATAAGCTGGTGCAGGGCGCGGCGAACCATGTGGCCGGCGCGGGCTATTACAGCAACGCCAACAGCGACGCCATGCTCATCATCGGCTTCATCGCCGCGGGCGTAGATCCCGAGACGGTGCTGTGCGCCAGCGGCATCACGCTGGTGGAGGACATGCTGCGCTATGCCAATGACGCCAACAACGGCTTCCTGTACGCCGGTGAGGACAACGCACTGGCCACGGAGCAGGGCTTCCGGGCCCTGGTAGCGTTGGCGCAGTTCCGCGCCAACGGCGGCAAGGCGTACAATATCTATGATTTCAGCAAGACGGCGGTGAAGCCGGGCCACGCCACCGGCAGCGGTGAGCCGGATGTGCCGGTGAACCCGCCCGAGGAGAACGAGGATATTACCGTCACCGTGTCTATCCGCACGCCGGCGGGCATGTGGATGGACGGTAAGAGCGTCACCGTGAAGAAGGGCTCTACCGTGTACCACGCCTTTATCGAGGCGCTGAGGGACAGCGGTATCACCCAGTCCGGCGCGGCCAGCGGCTACGTCCGGTCCATGACCAAGGGAGGCGTCACCTACGGCGAGTTCACCCACGGCGAAGACTCCGGCTGGCTGTATAAGGTCAACGGCGTGCTGCCCAATGTGGCGCTGACCCAGAAGAAGCTGGCCGACGGCGACGACATCCTGTGGTACTACACCACCGATTGGAAGCAGGATCCCGACGCCGGCGCCATGGCGGACCAGAGCCTGACGGCGGCGGATGTCATCAAGCTCATCGACGCCATCGGGAATGTGACGCTGGACAGCGGCAGCGCCATCGCAGCGGCACGGACGGCCTACAACAGGCTGCCGGCAGAGGAGAAGGCGCTTGTCACCAACTACGCGGTGCTGGTGGCGGCGGAGGAGACGTATGCCGCGCTGGTGAAGGCGCAGCAGGAGACCTCCGGCGTCAAGGAGAACACCGTGTGGCGCACCCAGTATGAGACGGCGCTGGACAAGGCAGGCGAGAACGACCTGACCTTCGGCAGCGAGTGGCTGGTCATCGCGCTGGCCCGCAGCGGCAGGACGGTGCCCGACAGCTACTACGACAGCGTGGTGAAGGCGGTGCAGGACGCGGACGGCGAGCTCAGCGATAAGAAGTTCAGCGAGTACTCCCGCGTGATCCTGGCGCTGACGGCCATCGGCAAGGACCCTGCGGACGTGGGCGGCTATGATCTGCTGGCCAAGCTGGCAGACATGGACAAAGTGACGTATCAGGGCCTTAACGGCGCCATCTTCGCGCTGATCGCGCTGGACAGTGCCGGGTATGAGGTGCCCGCCGCGGCGGAGGACGCCAACCAGACCTCCCGCGAGGCACTGGTGGCTTACATTCTGGACAAGCAGCTGTCCGATGGCGGCTGGGCTCTGTCCGGTGACAGCGCCGATCCCGATATGACCGCCATGGCGGTGCAGGCGCTGGCGGCGTACCGCGACGACGCGGCGGTACAGGCGGCGGTGGACAAGGCCGTGCAGACCCTGTCCGACATGCAGCTCTCTGACGGCGGTTACAGCAGCTGGGGCACGGTGAACAGCGAGTCCTGCGCCCAGGTCATCATCGCGCTGACCACGCTGGGCATCGATCCTGCCAAGGACAGCCGGTTCATCAAGTACGGCCTGAGCCTGCTGGATGCGCTGTGCGCCTACTATAAGGACGGCGGATTCTGCCACACGCGGGACGGCGCGGCGGACGATATCGCCACGGAGCAGGCACTGTGCGCCCTGACGGCCTATGCGCGGCTGCTGAACGGCCAGACGGCACTGTACGACATGACCGACCTGGCCGCGGGCATAACGCCGGCGGAGCCGGATGCGCAGGAGCCTGCGGAGGAGCAGGAGCCTGCGGCGCAGAACGGCGCCGTGGTGTGGATCGTCGTGGCGGCGGCCGCAGCGGCGGCCGGTGCGGCGGTGATCGCAGCGTCCAAGCGCAGAAAGAAAGAATAAGGACCCCGCTGGGCGGAAGCGTATGAAAAGCTCCCCCTGCCGGCATATGCCGGCAGGGGGAGCTTTTGCAGTTGATACAGCGCTTATTTCTCCTGTTCTGCGAGCTGGCGGAGGAGGATGTTCTCGGCGTAGCCGCAGGCACGCGCAACGGAACCAGCCTCAAAGGGATTTGCCAGATTCGCATAACGCAGGGTTTCCAGATAACTGCGGCTGCCGCCGGTCTTGCAGAGCTTCAGATAGTCCTGCCAGGCCGCCGCCTTATCCTCGGCGTACTTCTTCTTGAACTCCATGGCGCCCATGGTGGTGAGCGTATAGTTGATGTAATAGAACGGGTAGAGGTAGATGTGCAGCTTGTGATACCAGTAGCCGCCGCGCTCCATGAAGGCGTCATTGTCGTACCTGCGCCAGGGCATGTACTTCTCCTCCAGCAGGCGCCACTGGTACGTCCGCTCCCTGGGCGTCAGCTGGGGTTTGGCGTAGCAGATGTGCTGGAACTCGTCCACAGCCACGCCGAAGGGCACAAAGGTCAGCGCCTCCTGCAAATGGGCAAAGCGGAACTTGTCCGCCTGATCGCCGAAGAACCACTGGGCATAGGGGTAGGCGAACTGCTCCATGGACATGGAGTGGATCTCCGCGATGTCGGTGGTCTCACTGTAATAGTCCGAGATGGGCTGGCTGCGCATGGCCATGTAGCCGGCGAAGGCGTGGCCCAGCTCGTGGGTCAGGACCTGCATGTCGAAGATCGTGTGGTTGAAGCAGGAGAACACGAAGGGGGCCTTCAGGCTGGGCAGGCTGGTCATGTAGCCGGTGGAGGCCTTGCCGGGCTTGTTCTCCAGGTCCATCAGCTGGTGGTCGATCATGAAGTCGATAAACTCGCCGGTCTCGGGGCTGATCTCGTGGTACATCTTCCGGGCGGTCTCGACCATGAATCCTGCATCGCCGGCGGGCTCGGCGTTGCCGTCGGGGAACACCATTTTCTCATCGTGCCACATGACATGGTCGATGCCAAGACGCTTGGCCTGCGCGTCATAGAGCTTCTGACACAGCGGAACGAGGACGGTGCGCACCTGCTCACGGAAGGAGGCCACCTCCTTCTCACCGTAGTCGGTGCGGCCCTGCTCCAGGTAGCCCAGGGGAATGTAGTTCTCATAGCCCAGGTTTTTGCCCATCTGGTTGCGGATGCGGATCAGCTCGTCCCAGATCTCCTCCAGACGGGGCTCGTTGGCCTCGTAGAACGCGGAGTACGCCTTGACCGCGGCGGCGCGGACGGCGCGGTCGGGGTGCTCGAAGTACTTCTGCACACCGTAGAGATTCAGGGTCTTGCCGTCGAAGGGGATCTCGGCGGCGGCCATGATCTTCTGATACTCGTTGGTCAGGCGGGACTCCTGCTGGCGCAGGGGGACGTTGGCCTCGCAGAACTGCTTTTTCTGCAGGTCGATGGCGACGAAATACTGCCTGCCGAACTCCCGCTCGACGTCGGGGCGGAAGGGGCTGGAGGCGATGGCCTCGCTCAGCGCCACCTCGGCGGCGCCCAGGGTGGGCAGGGTGTCCTGCAGGTAGTGGATCTCCGCTTCATAGAGGGCGTCGCGGGTGTCCAGAGTGTGGCGGATGTGGGCGATGGCGCACTGGGTGGACAGTTCACCGTTGGCGCGGTCCATCTCAAAGAGCAGCGCACGCAGCGCATCGAAGCTCTCCGCCTGCTCCACGGCGTCCTGCCACCGGGCCAGCTGGGTGCGGCGGGCCTCCAGATCGGGGCGCTGATAGGGTAAGGTCGAAAATTTGTAATTCTCCATGGGGTCCGTTCCTCCTCGCGGTCTTCGAAAGAAATCCTGCAAAGCTGCAATATGTATATTATCATGACTGCGCCGGAGGATGTCAAGGGGTGATTTGCGGAGGCCATTAAATGCCATTAAAAAATGTGCATCTATCGTGGTTTTTTGCCGTTTATGAAGATAATGCGTTAAAAAATGTTGCTTCTGTGCGATCCCCGTGGTAAAATGATAATTAACCGATCTGGACGATCATCATTCCTTCCGGCAGCCGGATACAAATTTTGCACCTGATGCATCGGTCAGATGAGAGACGTAAGCAGCCAAACGAGCAAGAAAGAGAAGTGAAGAGCAGGCAGTCAAGTGGGCAAGAAGGAGAAGTGAGATGAACAACAGCAGTTTGAAAAAACGGCTCCTGTCGGTGGCGATGGCGGCGGTGATGGTATTTTCCCTGCTGCCCGCCACGGCGTGGGCGGCGATGGCGGAGGACCTGCCCGCCGCGTCCGTCCAGACACGGACGGAGCAGAAGCGGGGCGGCAGCGACACCTACACCGTGACCCGGGACGTCAAAAGCGTCGCGGCGGCGCAGACAGGCGCGGTGAAGAAGGTCACCTGCCTTGACCTGACCACGGGAGAGAACCAGGTCTCCCTGGATGCCAACGGCGGATACCAATGGGTCGCCGGCGAGAACTATTTGTATCTGTACAAGGTGCAGATCGAGGCCGAGGGCTCCAATGCGCTGATCCTGCCGGCCGGAACCACCGTGAAGGTGGTGGGCAAGTGCAGCATCACAGGCGGCGGCGCCAACGAGTGCGCCGTGTGGTCCAAGGGCGATGTGACGGTGGGGCTGGGGCAGGACGCCGCGCTGACTGTCAACGGTCTGGGCTGGCGCGCGGAAGGCAATTTGACCGTTGCGCATGCATATGATGCGTACACGGGCGGCGAGCTGACCGTCAACTACAACGGCACCAGCTCTGACAACGGCACCAGCGGCGCGGCCATTTACATGGGCGGTAATACGCTGTGCGTGGAGCAGGGCGCGAGGGTGACGGCCAACGGCAGCGGCATCGGCAACGTAAAGGCCAAGGACAGCTGCGGCGTGAAGGGCGCTGTCTATGTGGACGGCGGCGCGGAGCTGGCCGCGGACGGCGGCAGCGCCGGAAGCGCCGGCATCAGCTACGGCATCTTCGGCGACGTGACCGTGAAGAACGGCACCGTCACCGCCAACGGCGGCAGCGGCCTCCAGAGCTACGGCGTGTCCGGCAACAGCGTGAGCGTCTCCGACGGCGGCGTGCTGAACGCCACCGGCGGCACGGCGGTGCAGGATCTCAATTCCAGCATCAAGCCCATCAGCGGCGGTATCTATCTGGGCAATAATGCGGTCATTGAAAATGCCACGGTGAACGCCAGCGGCGGCGTGGCTCCCTGCGGCGACAGCTTTGCCAGCGTCGGCCTGCAGATGACCAGCCGCAGTGAGGTGACGGTCAACAGCGGCGGCGTGCTGAACGCCAACGGCGGCCAGCTGACAAACGGGTCCTCCGCCAATGAGACCAACGGCTTCAGCGCCGGTATCAATATGATGGACGCCGGCGAGGCGAATCTGTTCGTCAACGGCACGGGCCGCGTGACCGCTATCGGCAATCCCGAGCGGCTGGACGGTGGGACGGTCATAAGCTACGGCGTCAACCATGCGGACATGGGCGAGCTCACCATCGAGCTCAGCGGAGTCGCCAGCTTCAAGGCTGCCGGCGGCACCGCTGCCAGCCGCGCGGCGTTCACACCGGACACGGTGTCCATTAAGGGCAGCGAGGCCTATCGGGACTTTGACAACGTGACCGATGGATACAAGTTCCTCAACAGCACCTATGTCAGGAATGACGTTCCGGCGCAGAGTCTGGTGGTCACCGTCTGCGACCACAGAGCGGGCGTTACCAACGGCAAGTGCAACAACTGCGGCGCGGAGGTGGCGGCGGCAGCGGTGACGGACGCCGCCGGTGGGACCACCGGCTATGGGACCTTCGAGGAAGCCGTCAACGCGGCGGCGCGTCTGGACGGCAGCACCGTGAGGCTGCTGGCGGATGCGGCGGTGGAAGCGAACTACACCATCGCGGCGGGTACCTTTACCATCGACTTCAACGGCAGGAAGCTGACGGTGGCTGAGAACAACTTCTTCGCGGCACAGACCGCCGAGGTGACCCTGACGGACAGCGCGTCCATCAAGGTGGGGCAGCCGTGCGTGCCCAATGCCGCAGAGGGCGGCAGGATCATCGTCGAGAGCGGCAAATTCGGCGGCGGCATCGTGCAGCGGGATGACGGCACGCTGCTGCTCAACGGCGGCTACTTCGCCATGATCACCCTGATGGATCCGAATGAGAACGTGATGGATCTGCTGGGCGAGGGCAAAGCGTACCGGTCGGTGATGGGCACAGATGCCTGGCAGGATGACAGCAATGCGGATACGACGTCCGCGCCCGGCCAGAAGCGGCTGCATGAGGTCGAGGTGGTGGATGCACCCCTGCGCATCATCCAGCAGACACCGGCGAGCGGCACACTGACCGTCTACGAGACCTCGCCCGCTATTCCCAGCCTGAAGGTAACGGCGGCGTATGACAGCGCCATGAGCTGGGTATTCGACGCCAAGCTCTATTACCGCGCCAGCGCCATCGATGGGTGGTCGACAGCGGATGCGCCTAAGGTCAGCAGCGACGGGAACGGCACCGTTACGGTAAGCAGCAATACCACGCTGAAAACCGGCCAGTACCAGCTCCAGCTGACGTTCCACGGCTATCGGGCGGAGTCCCGGGTCTTCAACGTGACGCTGGAGCCCTGCGGCCACCCCGACATCGATGCGAACGGAAAATGCGGCACCTGCCAGTACCAGTTCGTGGCTACCCTGACCGACGCGGCGGGCGAGGTCACCGGATACGACACGCTCAACGGGGCGCTGGCCGAGGTCAAGGCCCTCTCTGCCGACGCGCAGAACGCCAGCCGCTACACCGTCAGGCTGCATCGGGATGTGACGGAGGATGTGCGCATCACCGGCGGCAAGTTTACGCTGGATCTCAACGGCAAGACGGCCACCGTGCCCAGCGGCCTGGCCATCAGCGGCACGACCGATATCGGCATCCAGAACGGCAGGCTGGTATCTGACGTGACCGTCAGCAGTGCATCGCTGACCGTCAGCGCTGCGGAGGGGCTGGGCAGGATCACGCTGCAGGGCAGCGCCAACGTGCAATTCTATCCCGACGCCAGCGCGTCGGCCTTCAAGGTGGAGAGCGCCAACGCGCTGCTGATCATGAACGGCGGCACCGTGGGCACCATCGATATGACGGGCGGTGAGGTCCGTGTCCATTTCAACGCGAAAGTCACCGGCCAGGTCAATGCGGATGGCGGCGAGCTGAGCGTGCGGGAGGCCCCCGTCTTTGATGGGGACGTCCGCATCGGGGGCGGCGTCAAGATGACGGTCGTTCCCAATTCCACAGCCAAATTCAACGGAGTGCTGGAATTTGCGGAGGAGGCCGTCGGCGAGCTGGCAGGCGGTACATACAAAAAGCTTGGCATCGCCGCCGGCCGCACGCTGAGCGAGCTGCTGAAGAGCGGTTATGTCTATTACAGGACCGACATAAGCGAGTTCATTCAGGGGGAAACCGATAATTTGACCAACGTCAAGGTCATCAGTCACGCCCACAGCATCCGCAGCGACGGCACCTGCGCCTGCGGCGAGAGCTTCACGGCCTCCGTCAGCAGCGGCGCCAGCGTTGACTGGTACAAGACACTGAGCGAGGCGCTGGCCGCAGTCAAGACCCTCTCTGCCGGCGTGCAGGACGCCGCCCTGTATACCGTCAGGCTGTATCAGGACGCGGCGGAGGATGTAAGCATCAACGGCGGCAAGTTCACGCTGGACCTCAACGGCCATAAGGCCGGCAATACCGCCTTCACAGCCGGCGGCAGCGCGGCGGTGATCCTTTCGGGCGGCGAGGTATCCTGCAACATGCAGGTCAGGGACACGGCGGACCTGACCGTCAACGGCACAGCGCTGCGCGATGTGGAGCTGTCCGGCAGCGCTAAGCTGACCGCCAACGGCGCGGCCATGGGGCACCTCCAGACCAGGGACGGCACTCCGGCGGCGGCGGTGACCGGCGGCACGATAAGCCGTATAACGATACAAGCCGGTACGGTCGGACTGACCGGCAGCGTCACCGTTGAAAATCAGACCGAAGTGCTCAGCGGCGGTGTGCTCACCGTGACTGCGCAGAGCGGCGAGCCTGAGTTCCGAAATGCGGTCACGATCGGGGACGGCGGCAAGCTGGTGGCCTCTGCCGGTAAGTTCCGCAGCAACGTGGAATTTGATATCGGCGCGAAGGGTGAGCTGTCCGGCGGCGAGTATGGCGGTCTCGAGTGCGGCGGCGACCAGCTGCTGAAGGATATGCTGAAGACCGGCTATGCCTACTTTGGGATCGAGCATCTGGAAAACGGTTATGTGAACAGCCTGATGAGCCAGGGCTACACGGTGAGACCCCATTCCAACCACAGCTATGAATGGGACGCCACTACCCATGAGAAGAAGTGCGGCTGCGGCGACGTCAGCGAAACGGACACTGCCGCGCCGGTGATCGACTTCCTGAACGGCGCGGCGCTCAAGACCGAGAACGGACGGCAGGTCATGGACGTGACGGACAACGTGATCTACACCGTGACGGACGCCAATGAGGTAAAGGTGACCGTGTCCTACGGCAGCGGCACAGCCGCAGAGGTGCGCCCCGACGCGGGCGGCCGGTATGAGCTGCCCTTGAGTGAGGGTGATGGCAAGCCGGTGACCATCACCGCCGCCGACGCGGCGGGCAACGTGGCCACCGTGACGTTTACCCTCTACCGTCTGGTGGATATGCGCATTACCAGCCATGTGGGCGTGGCCGTGGAGGAGACAGACCTGACAAGAGCGGTGCGCAGCGGCCAGACCTACACCCTCCGCGTCACCATGCTGCCGGGCTACACCGGCGAGGACGGCCTGGAGCTGGAGCAGGGTACGCTGACCACAAAGCAGCGATTTACCGGCAGCGACGCCGCCGGCTACACCGTTCAGGTGACGGCAGACGTCAACAACAGCCTGCTGCGCATCGTGGGCGCATACGACAACACGCCGCCCACGGCGGAGATCACCATCCGGAACAGCAGCTTCAGGAACTTCCTGAACCGTATTTCCTTCGGCCTGTTCTTCAAGGAGACACAGACGGTCAGCGTCACCGCCGCCGATGTGGGCGCGGGGGTGGACAAGGCGGAGTACCTGCTGAGCGGCACGGCTTTTACCAAGGAAGCCGACGCCGGAGCCGCCGACGGCTGGACGGCGCTGACACTGGACGCCGACGGCAGGGGCAGCTTTACCGTGGCTCCCAACAGCAAGGGCTTCCTCTATGTGAAGGCCATCGACCGGGAGGGCAACGTTACCGTGGTCAATGCCGACGGCATGGTGGTCTACACCGACGCGGAGCAGATCACGGAGCGCGTCAGCTTCGCTGAAGCCTCCGCGGACGACTGCGTATTCCATGTGAAGGACAACGGCAGCACGGTGAGAAGCATCATCATGGGCAGCAGAGCGCTGGTAAGGGATACGGAGTATCGGATCGGCGCATCCGCCAACGGCCAGCTGGCCATCACCCTGACCAACAGCTTCCTGACGGCGCTGACGGCGGGCAGCTACACCCTGACCGTGTCCTATGACCCCTTGGGCGAGACCTATGTCTCCGGCGGCGACAATCAGGCGCCGGCCTCCACCACCGTGGTGCTGACCGTGGGCAGGTCCACGGTGGACGCTGACATCGCCTCCATGGACAAGATCTATGACAGCGAGCCCGTGACGCCCTCCGCCAATACGGAGAGCGACGGCGTCATGACCTGGGAGTTCAAGCCCGACGGCGCGGACCCCGGCGCCTACACCACCGCAGCGCCCGAGGACGCCGGCACCTACAACGTGCGGCTGACCGTGGCGGAGACGGAGCACTACGACCGCATCGAAAAGACGGCCACCTTTACCATCAGCCCGAAGGAGATCCAGCTCCACACCCCCGCGCTGGAGAACAAGACCTACGACGGCAGCACGTCCATCGTATGCAGGTACTATTATCCCGAGCGGGCCATGGAGGGCAAGATCAGCGGCGACGACCTGTCCGTGGTGATGGGGCAGGCCAACGCGGACAGTCCCGACGTGGGCAGAAGGACCGTGACCTTTACGGGCTTCACTCTGGCGGGCAGCGACGCGGCCAACTATACCCTGGCCGCGCAGCCCATTTCCGGCAGCGCCGCCATCACGGCGCGTCCGCTGAGCATCGGCAGTCTGACCGTCCGCGACAAGCTCTATGACGGGCTCAACACCGCCGCCATCGAGGGCACGCCCACGCTGGTGAATCTGGCGGACGGCGAGACACTGATGCTCCGCTGCGGCATGCCGACCTTCGACACGGTGGCTGCGGGCGATAACATTCCCGTCAGCTTTACCGAGTTTACCATCGCCGACAGCGCCAACGGCAAAGCCGGCAATTACAGCCTGACCCAGCCCGCCGGCATCACCGCCAGCATCAAGGCGTATACCGCCACCGGCGCGGAGTATACCGCCAGCACCGGCCAGTGGACGAATCAGGACTTCATGGTGACGGCGGCGGACGGCTGGCAGGTGTCCGGCACCAATACCGCCAACGGCGATTGGCGCGGCAGCCTGACCCGCTCCGATGAGACGGGCACCGGCAGCCTGACCTTCTATGTGAAGAACACGGCGGACGGTTATATCTCCGAGTCCGTCACCCTCACCTACAAGATCGACAAGACCAATCCCACCGGCGAGATCCGCATCGACCAGCGCAACGCGTGGCAGAGCTTCTGGAATACCATCAGCTTTGACCTGTTCTACAAGAGCCGGCAGACCGTGACGATGACGGCGGCGGACGAGGCCAGCGGTGTGACGGCCATCGAGTACCTGCTCAGTGAGGAGGACTATACCGCGGCGCAGCTGGACGGCATGACCCTCCAGCCCTACACTGCGCCTGTGGCCATCACCCCCAATGACAGGCTCATCGCCTATGCACGGATCACCGATGCGGCGGGCAACGTCACCTATCTGCGGTCCGACGGCGTGGTGCTGGATGCCGCCGCGCCGGTCATCGCCGGTGTGGACGACGGCGCGGTCTACTGCGGCAGCGTGACCTTCACCGTCACCGATGCGTATCTGGATACCGTCACCGTGGACGGCACAGCGGCTGTCAGCGCCCCCGGCCGCGCCGCGGGGAGTACCTATATCATTGAGGCGGACAGCCAGCTCCACACCATTGTGGCCACCGATCGGGCCGGCAACAGCACTCAGGTGCAGATCACGGTCAACAACGGCCACACTGTGGGCACTCCCGCCTCCTGCAAGGCTCCTGCGGTGTGCAGGTATTGCGGCGAGAGCTTCGGCGATCCGGCACCCGGGAACCACGGCGGCCTGCTGCGCCGCGTGGACAAGGTCAACGCCACCTCCACCGCCGACGGCAACATCGAATACTGGTACTGCTCCGGCTGCGGCAAGTATTATCTGGACGCCGCTGCCGGCAGAGAGATCACCCGTGGGGATACCATCCTGCCCGCCATCGGTCTGCGCATCGTGAGCGATGTGAGGGTATGGAGACCCGGCGACAAGACGCTGGGCGTTACCTTCCGCCAGGAGTATGACGACTTCACCGCGCAGATCGACGGCGTGACGGTGGACCCCGCCAACTACGAGGTGACGGCTGATCCCGATGGCGGCAGGCTGGTCGTCACGTTCCGCGCACAGTTCCTGCGCACGCTGGCCTTCGGCGAGCGCACCATCACCATCGTCTCCGACGACGGCAGCGCCTCCGTCTCCTTCCGACGGGACAGCGCCCGGGCCGCTACCTCCGGCGGTAAGGACGGCGGTAAGGCTGGCGTGACCAGCGCCGCTACCGGCGACGGCTTCCCCATGGGCGGCATGGCCGCGGCGCTGCTGGAGGGCGATATGCCGGAGTATATCCGGAACATGAACGCCTCGGGCGCATCGTCCCGCACGCTGCTGCGCAATGTTGTCCCCGCGCTGCACCCGGAGCGGACGGAAATGGCCGCGGCGCTCGACCGCGCTGCGGCGCTGCTCGAAGGCAGGGGCGCATGGCGCATCCATGGCGGCGGGTTTGCCGGGTGCATCCAATGCCTTGTACCGGCGGCAGACTATGAAGCCTTCCGCGCCGCGATGGATAGCTGCTATGGCGAGGGCGCGTGCTTTGAGCTGCGCATAAGAGGGTGCGGCGCGTACCGTATCCCGGAAGAGGAATAACCATGTACAACGACCTTTTTTCGATTGGCGGTCTCACGGTGCACGGCTACGGGCTCTGCATCGGTCTTGGCATCGCCGCGGCGCTGCTGCTCATCTGGCGGCGCGCCGAGGAGCGGAAGTTTGACGTGCAATCCGTCAACACCCTGATTTTGCTCATTCTCGCTGCCGGCTTTGCCGGAGCGAAGCTCTTTTTCGTGTTTGCGCATTGGAGCGAATTTTGCGCCGATCCGCTCGGCGCGCTCGGCTCGGAAGGCTTTGTCGTCTACGGCGGCATTGTGTGCGGTCTCGGCGCTGCGTATCTCTACTGCCGGAAGCGCTCTCTCCCCTTTCTGCGCTGGGTGGACTGCTTTATTCCCTGCGTGGCGCTCGCGCAGGGCTTCGGGCGCATCGGGTGCTTTCTCGCCGGGTGCTGCTTCGGAAAACCGACGGAGAGCTTTCTCGGCGTCACTTTCCCGGCGGGCAGTATGGCTCCGGCGGGCATCCCGCTCTGGCCGGTGCAGCTCTTTTCGGCAGCGGGCGATTTCCTGCTTGCCGGAGCGCTGCTGCTTCTGGAAAAAAAGCGCCGCGGCGACGGGCTGCTCGCCGGAGCGTATCTTCTTTTGTACAGCATCGGCCGGTTTCTGATCGAGTTTCTGCGCGCCGATCCGCGCGGCGCGGTCGCAGCGCTTTCGACATCGCAGTTC
>ENA-OUOU01000192-OUOU01000192.1-human-gut-metagenome-genome-assembly--contig:-NODE-192-length-41887-cov-29.720573_pt1 | contig 41887 bp, 28 predicted proteins | sample MGYA00237936_ERZ548765 | MGnify/ENA primary metagenome ERZ548765 (study PRJEB26490, sample SAMN05356889) | human gut metagenome | biome: terrestrial biome; feature: human-associated habitat; material...
GCCATTCCTATATTATCTGCCGCAACAGCAAGCGTAAGCAGCATTTTCTCACTGCCTATCATCATGCTTTCATCGACAATCAAGGCATAACGCTTACCCTTGAAAAGGGTACACGATTCCTTATAGACACTAAGCCCCAACTCTTGTGCCCAGTAGCCAATTGTCGTATAAGCAGGTACTTCACCGAAAATATTGCCCATAAACTCATTCAGGATATTGAATATTTCAACAATCTGACGTGAGCCTATAGAAAGACGAGCATAAAAAGCAGTACTCAAAGCAACCATTAAGGATGAATAATGATGTCGTCTAATAGACTCATTATTTGTTCGAAGGACTCCTTGTCCAATCCTACGTTCGGCTTTTCTTTTTTTTTAAGTTCGGAACGATACTTATTGGACTTATTCTGAGAGGTAGTCAGTCTTCTTTTAAGATTACGTTTGTCCTTTTTTAGAGACTTATTTGCCTTCACTAGTTTTTCGACACGCTTTTGAAGCTTTTCAAGCTCTGTATCTTTGGTTGATTTTTCCATATCTTATGTATTAATTTTTACTTGCAAAGATACTGAAAATCAGTGAGTTATGCAAATTTTCAAAGAACTATTTCGTATATTAAAGTGTTAAAAATCAGTAACTTAGCTGCACCGAAATAACACCATTTTTTATACCGGATTTTTGATTCGAATTTTGAACACCCTACCTGTAAGGGCAAAAGCTTAATTATTAAGGTGTTGCCCTTACAGGTAGGGTGTTCTAAATCTATTAATTTTCCGACACGTTTTTTGCACCAAAATACAAGTTAATTCACACGAAATCAACGTGTTAAGAATTCAAAAATGTGACATTTTTTAGTTCTGCGCAATATTCGTGTCGATAATTATTGAATATCAGTTAGTTGAACCGATTATTCGACTAAAAAACGTGCCAAATTTTAAACGGATTTTGAACACCCTACCTTACAGGGCGTACTGTTCAATATATAACTCAATACCCAGGGCGCTGCCCTGGGCTATGTGATTGTTGGGCTTTCAGCCCGCATTAGTTGAGTTTTGACACACTCTCTCTGTTTTATGGGTTTCTTGCTGAGTTCTTTCTTGTTTGTCGGCTTTGTCATGCCCGTTGTTTTTTCTTCTTTCTCTTTCTGTGTTTTTATTTCACATGCAGGAAGAGGTCTTGCTTAGGCATGCTGTCCATGTACTTCTTGCGCATCTTCTCAAAGAAAGCCATCGAGTCGTTGGAGAAGCCATGTCCCTTCCATGTCGATGTGTTGGTGATGAGAATCCAGCATTGTCCGTCGTCGTATTTCAGAATCAGGGCAGAGGTTCCTGCAAGTGATCCTGTTCGGATCCAGGGACGTCCTTTCTTCGGTGTGTAGTTCCAGCCGATGGAGTATTGGTGGTCTGGCTGTTCCCGGGTCATAAAGTCCACGCTCTTCTTGCTGAGGATGTCCTTTACGTGGGGCATACCGTCTATGCTGGCTATCAGTCGGCTCAGCTCAGCTGCCGAACCGCACCATGCTCCGGCTCCTGCCAGACGTGGGATGTCTGTGTCGCCATAACATTTCTCCACCATTCTACCGCTGTTGTTGTATTCATATACAGGGATGCTGCCTTGGTGCATGTAGTACTTCGTCTCATTGGGACGTCGGTCCTTATAGTAGGTACCGGCGATGTGCATGTCGTAGCATCCGGCAGGGTTGAGCACGTACTTCTGCATGTAGTCCTCGTATCTCATGCCACTCTTCTTCTCTATAATCATCGACAGGAGGATATATCCAAAGTTGGAGTAGCACTTGCCTTCACCAGGCGTATATCCTAAATGCCGTTTCAGGAGAATCTTGAGCAGCGTGGGATGATCGGGAGGCGTAGTGAGACGGTTCTGCATCATGATGTAGCGGGTGGAAGATATCGGGTCGCCGGCATAGTTGGTAAATCCAGCCTGATGGCGCAACAGTTGTTCCACGGTGATGTCGTAGTATCGCTTGTCCTTGATGCTGTTATTATATAAGGTGTCTCGCAGAATTCCCTTGGGTCCGAAAACCTTGTCGCCCATACTCAACTTCTTAGCTTCCCAAAGTTTCATGATGCCCACGGCAGTGATGAGCTTCGATACCGAGGCATATCTCATTACCATAGATGGTTGCATCTTGATGCCTTTCTCCTTGTCTGCCCATCCGAAACCTCGTGCATACAGCAGAGAGTCGTTGCGGGTGATGACCAGTTGGGCGCCATTGATTTCCCATCTCTTCAGGTATCGCTCAATGAGCGAGTCCATTTCGTGGTAGGCTTTGCCTTCAGAGAGTGAGTTGTTGAGTGAGTCGTTGAGGTGAGCCTTAGGCAGTGTATCGGCAACCGATGCTTTGTTGTCCGAGCAACTTGTGACGCAGCGACGTGTCAGCAGAGAGATGCCGATAACCATGATTAAGCAAATAGTAAATATGCGTTTCTTTCTGAGTCTTCTTTTTCTTTTCATTATCTTATAGCTTCACACTCTTGTTGACGAGATAGCTGTCGAGGATGACCATGGCTGCCATGGCTTCCACCACAGGAACGGCTCTTGGCAGAACGCATGGATCGTGCCTGCCCCGTGCTGTCAGCTTGGTGGCATTGCCTTCCAGGTCTACGGTGTCTTGCTCTTTCAGGATGGTGGCAACAGGCTTGAATGCTACCCTGAAGTAGATGTCCTGTCCGTTGCTGATGCCTCCCTGTATGCCTCCACTGTGATTGGTGGCAGTCGTGATGCCTGGTACGAACGTGTCGTTCTGCTGACTGCCTCGTGCCGTCACACCGTCGAAGCCTTCACCGTATTCGAAACCTTTCACGGCATTGATGCCCAGCATGGCTGCGCCTAACTGTGCATGCAGCTTGTCGAATTCCGGCTCGCCTAATCCTACCGGGCATCCCTTGATGACGCATGTAATCACGCCTCCTATGGTGTCGCCGTCGGCTTTCACTTGGGCGATGAGCTCTTCCATCTCTTTGGCTTTTTGCTGGTCGGGGCATCGCACGATGTTGTCCTCAGTCTTGCTTAAGTCATACAGATGGTAATCTCTTTCCAATGCGATGTCGCCTACCTGAGATGTGTAGGCAGTGATGCTGATGCCCAACTGGCGCAAGGCAAGTTTTGCCAAGGCTCCACCTACGCATCGGGCAATGGTGATGCGGGCAGAAGAGCGGCCTCCACCTCGATGGTCGCGTATGCCATACTTATTATAATAGGTATAGTCGGCATGCGACGGACGGAACAGGCATCGCATGTTCTCATAGTCTTGCGAGTGCTGGTTGGTGTTGCGTACTTCGAAACCGATAGGTGTTCCCGTACTCTTGCCTTCGAACACACCACTGAGAAACTCCACCTTGTCGGCTTCGTTGCGTGATGTGGTGATATGGCTTTGTCCGGGTCGACGTCGATTCAGTTCATTCTGTACAAACTCCATATCGATATCTATGCCTGCAGGAAATCCGTCGATGACACCGCCCACAGCCACTCCATGACTTTCGCCAAAGGTGGTGAGGGTAAAGAGATGACCAAAAGTATTCCTCATTGTCTATCTGTTGTTAAAATTCTTGCTTAGTTGATATGTTGACCTTTTGAAGGAAGGATTAGTGGCAACCGCAGTGGCCTTCGCCATGATGGCCTTCTCCACCACAGTGACCTTCGCCGCCACAATGACCTTCACCGCATTCGCCTTCACCGCAGTGTCCGTTGCAACCGCTACATCCACCGTGGCTTTCTCCGCTCATGAGCTTTGCCATTCCTGCCACTTCCTCGGCAGTAGCCTCGCGGCTCTCAGTTATCTCACCCTTGAAGTTGAGCATCTTGCCAGCCAAAGGATGGTTGAGGTCTATTTTCACCTTGCTGTCACCGATTTCCAATACCACACCATTGAAGCGGTTGCCGTCCTCGTTCTGCAGAGGAATGATGGCGCCTACCTGTACGTGCTGTGCGTCAAACTGGCCGTTGATGGTGAAGATTTCCTTCTCTAAGTCGATGACACGCTCTGCATAGTGTGCGCCATAAGCCTGCTCTGGTGTAAGGGTGAAGTCGAAAGACTCGCCTTTAGCCAGGTTGGCTATCTTCTCCTCGAAGGCTGGCAGAGTTACTCCCATGCCGCTAACGAAGATGAATGGGCGCTCGTCGCTTGTCTGTTCGATGAGGTCAGACTTACCATCTGTGATGTCGTACAACTGGTATGATACGCTGATGAATTTGTTTGATTCCATGTTAATTCTTTATTATTATTGTTGTTATTATTATCTGTTATTTCTTGTCTCTCTTTTTGTTCTGTACATCTTTCACCATCTCCATGCGTTCCAGATAGATGGGGCGCCACTTGTCGATGATGTCTTGCAGGTTCTTGCTCTGCTGTGATGTCTGGGCATACTCTTCCGAGTCAGTCTTGCCCTCTTTCTTCAGGTCGAGCAGATGAGCCAGTAGCAATTTCTGTTGCTCTTCGGCAGCTTTTAGCTGGTTGTGCAATCTTTCGAGGCTTTCCATGAAGGCAAGCGCTTTGTCTATATGATTCTGTTCTTCCATTGATTCTGTTTGGCTTTATATGTATATTTTTAGTTTGCAAAGATACGAAATCTTGCTGAGACTAACGAATGAATCGCTCAAAATGTCGCATTATTGCTGCTTTGTATTCTCTAATATAGCCGAAGCAATGGCTGTAGCCAGGTGATTAACAATGTTGAAGCTAAAAGGTTCAGAGAACTTTGCTTATGTTAGTTATTTTGTGTGAAATCTTACGAAAAGTAAGCCAGAAGGGGATATTCATGTTGATTTATGTCAAAAATACGACTAAAAGTCTTTCTTTTTAGCTGAAATGTTTGCGTGCACAGCATATTGTGTGTATCTTTGCAGTGTCTTTCAGGAAGACATACACAAAGAGATTAGTAAGGATAATGTAGAATTAAAGAAAAGAAAGGTAAAAAGATTATGAAGAAATTGATGATTTTGGCAGTAGCATTGTTCAGTATGACAACTACTTTTGCAGCAGATGAGAATGCAAGTGCAACAACAGCAACAGCTGCTTTCAACATGAATGTAAACATGAACAGCTTGTCTGATGCTCTCGGTTTGAACATCGATCAGGTTGAGGCTGTAGCTGATGTACACAAGAACTTCACAGCAGATATGATGAATGCTGCCGTAGCAGCAGGTGACGACCGCAAGGCTATGATCGACAAGGCCATCAACAAGGACTTGAAGTACATGCACGTCATCCTTTCAAACACTCAGTATCGCAAGTATCTGATGTTGCTGAACGTCACTCTCGTAAATCGTGGCATCAAGTAAGACTTTTATGTAAAGTAAGAGAGAGATTATATGAGGAGAACTGCGGGCAGAGCAATCTGTCCGCAGTTTTTTGTTGTTGATAGAACCAGCCAAAGTCGAGTCATAATATGTAGGTATTCATGCCAAACCATTATTTTTAGGTATTGCGGCATTGGGAAAATCGTCGTATCTTTGCAGCCGTAAACAAGAAATAATGTAACTAAAGTAATTATAGCGTATGAAATCAACAATTGTAATTTATGGCTCTTCCACAGGAACCTGCCAGAGCATAGCAGAGACAATAGCCGGTAAGTTGGGCGCCAGTGCAGTAGATGTATCCAGCATCGATGAGGCCGCCATCTCAGATCATGACAACCTTATTTTGGGAACTTCCACCTGGGGAGCAGGCGAGTTGCAGGACGACTGGTACGATGGCATCAACCTGTTGAAGTCAGCAGGTCTTTCCGGCAAGACGGTCGCTCTTTTCGGTTGTGGCGATGCTGAGTCTTATCCTGATACCTTCTGTGGCGGAATGAAGGAACTTTTTGATGCTGCCAAAGAGGGTGGTGCCAATGTTCTCGAAGGAGTATCGACAGAGGGTTATACTTTCGATGACAGCGATGCAGTTGTAGATGGAAAATTCGTAGGTCTTGCTCTTGACGATGTCAACGAGGACGATAAGACCGAGGAACGCATTGATGCATGGCTTGAGGCCATTAAGCTTTCGCTTTAATGTAATGCTGAATAGGAGAATGCTCCTGTAACACAGTCATTTTTTTAACTAACAGACGGATATTATGCAACAGAAAGAAGTGATGCCAACGGACATGAAGGTTCTGATGAATCATATATATGAATATAAAAAAGGTGTGCGCCGTATGGTGCTTTTCACTTTCAACGAGCGATTTGAGTCTTTTGCCATAACCCGATTGCAAAGTCAGAACATCAGTTATATCGTTCAGCCTGTGGGCAATGGTCGACTGAACTTGTTCTTTGGCAAGCCTGAGTGTCTGGATGCTATCCGTCTGATGGTTAACAAACCTCTCAGCCAACTGACACCCGAAGAAGACTTTATCTTGGGTGCCATGTTAGGCTACGACATTTGTGCACAGTGCGAACGCTATTGTGAGCGCAAGTGTCGCAAGGCTCAGGCAGCGGCCGGTCTTACGAATTAACTGTTTGAAGCTTTTAGATAGATATATTGATTTTGATAAAGTAGAATCTTGTTCGCTAATAATAAAGAATTCATAATGTTTTTGTATAAATGTATTAGGCTGTCCGTGAGGATGGCCTTTTCACTTTTTAGGGCGTTATTCCTATTTTGCGCTATTCTGCATAGTTTTTAATTCCTTATCGGTCATTTGAACATAGATAGAAACGCCATAGATGGTTTCACCATTTGATTTTATTCCCAACGGATGAACTATGCAGAAACTTGGTTGAGTACCAAGCGTCCATCCTGTTATCTGAAGGTATTCGTTGTTGTCGAGCAGCAGAACCGTACGTTGTGTATCTTTGTTAAAGGTATATGCTATTTCTTCCTTCTTTATAGTACTCTCTGCAACGTCTGAATGATAGTAGGCAGTCAATTTTGTATTACTGTCAAAATAGTAGTTTACAGGGGATGCTCCTAATATGTTGGTGTAATTTCCATCAGATATTCTTCTGCCTTTCTTGTTTATTCTCCATGTGGCATAGTGCTTCCAGCCATGACCAATAAACATTTTCTCAAAGTTCTCTTTGCTGATGCCGCCGCCTGCACCATAACAGTTTCCGTTGTCACTGAACACGTATGGGATTCCATGGTTATTCAAAACAGTAGCCCATTGTTGGTCTAAAGATTCGTCATTATCGTCATTGCATGATGTGACTGATAATGATACAAGCAGGACTAATATTAGTCCGATCAAAGATTTTAAGTTCTTCATATCAATAGTTGTTTGTTGTTCTGTTTAAGAAAACAATTTTTTATTGTATTTATTGCACGATGTTACTTTTTTTTATTCATTTTTATTAAAGATCTCAGTTCGTGAAAACGTTGATTCAGGAGGCGTAAAGTAATAAGACTCTTGTTTTCGACATATTGCTTTTTATAAATGCTGATGCTGTTTTTATAAGTATTTATGCTGTTCTTATAAATGCCGATGCAGCAAAAATGCCTGCTTATGGCACAACAGTGCTCTTTAAGTAGCACTTATACAGAAAGGGAAGTAAATGTTTTCTTTAGCCTATAAATCTATGTTCTAAAGTATCGAACTTATGTTCCAAAGTTTAGAACTTGTGTCCTAAAGTATCGAACTTATGTTCTAAAGTTTAGAACATAGATTTATCTGTGGTTTAACGATTCTAGTCCGCAAAACTGAACAAAGACAAGGCTTTGAATAGAACTTTTATAGGCTAAATAGAACATTTACGGCAATAGTTGAAAACTCCCATTAATATGATTTTTCGGCAAAAAATGCACATTTTAAATATGTAGGAAGGAATGGAAGCCTGTAAGCGAGGTACTCAGAAACAAAAGCAAAAAGTGGAAGAACAACAACTTGGATTAACAGTAGTTCTTCCGCCCTTAAACTTTTATTCTTATCACCTTCCCGCTAAAAGAAAATTACTTCAGCATCCATTCCCAGGCAGGAATTATATGCACCGTCTTCCCATCCACGGTAAGCTCCTCTTTCTCATTCAGCGTAATGATGTAACCCTCTGACAAATCATAGATTTCCATCGCCTCTTGCAGGCCCTCTATCTCACGCTTGCGAGTCTTCTCATCATCCATCTTCACCGTAACCTGATAAGCCTGGGTAATCCTTACACCTTCTCTCACCACAAAGTCGCACTCTTTCTTGTCGGCATGGTAGAACAAGTCGTAACCCCTTCGCAGCAATTCGATGAAAACGGCATTCTCCAGCTTTACACCATTGTTATCCGTGACATTAAAACCCATCCTGCTGATGATGGCATTATCTATAAAATACACCTTCTTCGGACTCAGCATCTGGGTCTTTACCGATGGAGCATACTTCAGCAGCTGGAATATCATGTAGGTTTGCTGAATATATTCCAGATAGTTCTTGATGGTTTCGGGATGGCGAATGCCCACTATCTTTCCCAGCGAGTTATAGGTAACACGCTTGGTGGCATTGCTGGCAAGATAAAACGCAAGCTCTTTAATTTCCTTGTCGTTCGTAAGACCATTGCGAGCCATCACATCCCGGAAGATAATGCTCTCATAAAGTGAGGACAGGTAACTGACGGAACCCGTCTGAAGATATTTCGGGAAACCACCCCTCTCCAAGAAATCACGGAAATGCCCCAACAGTTTGGAACGGCTCGCCATCAGATAGAAATCCTTCTGCGAAGGCTCAATATGCTCCAGCTGCAGATATTCGGCAAAAGAGAAAGGATAAACCTCTACAGAGATATAACGCCCTGTGAGATGAGTGCCCATCTCCTTGCTCAGCATCCGGGCATTGGAGCCAGTCACCACCACCTTATTGCCTTCATTGTAAAGGCGTCTCACAAAGGTTTCCCAACCCGTGATGTTTTGAATCTCATCAAAGTAATAGGTGTGCTGCTCGCCGAAAAGCTCAAAGAAGCATTCCTGCAAGGTTGCAAAATCTTCAAGCTTAAAGTTTACGAGACGCTCATCGTCAAAATTGAAGAAGAAATCTTTCTCCTCCAACTTATCACGCAGTTGCTGCAGCAACACCGACTTTCCACATCGTCTTACACCTGTTATAATAAGGATTTCCGAGGTGGTAAGCCATTCCTCTTCTATGTGTCGAGGAATAGCATCCTGCATAAGATGCTTGCAGTTTTCCTGCTGCTCAAATATAATTTGTTTTAACAGTTCTTTCATTGCTCCACTATTTTATGAATTGCTCCACTATTTTATGATTCGTGGGCAAAAATAAGAAAAATATCTGAAAGCAGCAAGAGAAAATCCAAAAATCTTTCATTCTGAATGAATACTTTTATTAAAAACCTTTCGCTCAGAACGAACACTTTTGTCTAAAATCTTTCATTCATAATGAATAAATTCTGGTTTTGTTCCGCCAGCAGCTTCTCTGCTTATTACCGAAGATGATAATACTGAAGAATATAATGAAGAAGGAAAAGGCTGAATTATTGGGGTTTTCTCTTTGACGTTCTTAAACAGTTTGCTTGTCGTGGATTGATTTGAAGATTAGAAGAGAGCAGAAGTTATTTCTATTTGCCTTTGCTGATTTTTCTGATTAAACTTGCCGATATTTCTATTAAAATTTGTAATTTTGCAACTTGATAGAACGAGAACAGAAAATAGTTGTTTTAAACAAGCAGAAAGTTAGTATAGAATATGAAATCATTACGCGAGCTTTATAGAATAGGCAAGGGGCCGTCGAGCAGTCATACGATGGGACCCCAGCGTGCTGCCCAACTCTTTTTGGAACGCTGTAGCAACGCATCTTCGTATGAGGTGACTCTGTATGGCAGTCTGGCAGCCACTGGCAAGGGACACATGACGGATGTCGCCATAGAGGAGGTGCTTCATCCGCATCACACTGTCAGCATTATCTGGAAGCCACAGGTGTTCTTGCCCTTTCACCCCAACGGAATGAAGTTTGTTGGCAGGGACGTGAATGGTGATATTATAGACGAGTGGACGGTTTACAGCATTGGCGGTGGAGCCCTTTCGGATGGCATTGACGGTCATGATGAACTGGGAGCTTCCGAAGTGTACGACCTCAACAAGATGAGCGATATACAGAGCTGGTGCTACGATAACGGCCGCTCTTTCTGGGAATATGTGGAGAAATGTGAGGACAAGGAAATCTGGGACTATCTCAAGACGATATGGCAGACCATGAAGGAAGCCATTCGTCGTGGTCTCGACCATGAGGGTGTGTTGCCTGGTCCGCTGAATCTGCCTCGTAAGGCTGCCACTTATTACACCAAAGCCAAGGGCTATCGCGCCTCGCTGCAGTCGAGAGGTTTGGTTTATGCCTATGCCTTGGCAGTGAGCGAGGAGAATGCATCGGGAGGAACTATCGTTACGGCTCCTACTTGTGGTGCCTGTGGCGTGTTGCCAGCGGTGCTCTATCACATGCAGGAAGCTCACGACATGAGCGAACAGCGCATTTTGAGAGCCTTGGCTACTGCCGGTCTTGTGGGCAACATCGTCAAACACAATGCTTCGATAAGTGGTGCTGATGTGGGTTGTCAGGGTGAGGTAGGCGTGGCCTGTGCGATGGCTTCGGCTGCAGCCTGCCAGTTATTTGGTGGAAGTCCTGCCCAGGTGGAGTATGCTGCCGAGATGGGTCTGGAACATCACTTGGGTATGACCTGCGACCCGGTATGCGGACTGGTTCAGATACCTTGTATCGAGCGTAATGCCTTTGCTGCAGCCCGTGCCTTGGATGCCGACTTGTATGCCTCTTTCTCCGACGGTCATCACAGTGTGTCGTTTGATAAAGTAGTGGAGGTGATGCGTCAGACGGGTCATGATCTTCCTTCGCTCTATAAGGAGACCAGTGAGGGCGGACTCGCCAAGGGACTTGGCAAGAAATATACCAAATAATATACACATCAAAATCAAAAAATAATCAAAACAGCATCATGACGAGGAAAACAAAAATTCATGAGATACGTGATTACATAGTGATAGCGTTAGCCATGGTTATCGGAAGTATCGGTCTTAACGTGTTCCTGCTTCCCAATCATATCACTATGGGTGGTGTAGGCGGTATTGCCTCTATCCTGTATTGGGGCTTCGGTATTCCTGTATCGTTTTCTTATTTCGGTCTCAATATTTTTCTTTTGGTATTGGCCTATAGGGCATTGGGATGGCGCTTCTGCCTGAAGACGGTGTATGCCGTGGCAGTCTTTGCCGTAGTCACCCGCTTGATAGAGAGTCATGGCGGAAACGAAATCACGCTCTTGCACGACCAGCCATTCATGGCAACAGTGGTGGGAGCTTTCTTCATGGGATGCAGTGCCGGATTGGGATTGTCGAGCAATGGTTCTACGGGTGGCTCTGATACGGTGGCAGCCATGGTGAACAAGTATTACAACATCTCGTTGGGTCATGCCATCATGATTTGCGACCTGTGTATTGTCACGAGTTCCTACTGGGTGCTGAATGACTGGGAGATGGTGATCTATGGTTATGTGTGCCTTTTTGTCTGCTCAGTTTGTGTAGACCATGTGGTGAACACACTTCGCAGATCGGTGCAGTTCTTCATCATCTCGGACAAGTATCTGGAACTGAGTGCCGCCATCAATACAGCTGCCGACAGAGGCTGTACGGTGATGGACGGTCATGGATGCTATAGTGGCAAGGATGTGCACATGCTCTTTGTGCTGGCCCGTCAGCGTGAGTCGCAGACGATATTCCGCCTGATAGATGAGATTGACCCTTCTGCGTTTGTCAGCCAGAGTGCTGTTATCGGTGTCTATGGATTGGGCTTCGACCGGTTCAAGGTCAATAAGAAACTGATAGGAAAATAGAACTGATCTTGAATCAGAATTCGGACAAGATAAAAAGAAAAAAAGTTGAATCCATTTACGGGTTCAACTTTTTTAGTCTTCTTTTAGCCTCGGGATGCTCGGGGCACAGTTCGAGTGCTTTCTTGTAGTTGGCGATGGCAGCAGCCGACATACCTTCTTTCTCGCATTCCTTGCCCAGTAAAGTGTATTCTGCTGCCAGGCGTTTCAGGAATTTCTCTTGTTTCTTTTTCTCTTCCTCCTTCTGCCTGATGATTTTGCGCAGCTGCTCGTTCTCAGCTATCAGGGAGTTGACCTTTCCCAATTTTCTTCGTATCAGTCGTTTGGCACTTGGCTTCTCGATGTCGTATCTGCTGTGTATGGCAAGGAAGAAATTGTCGAGTGCTCCCTGCATGTCGCCCTGGTCGAATGCTGCGGAGGCATCATGGTATTGTTTGTCGGCTTTGCTCTGGGTAAGAGCCGTGTTGATGGTAGACTGGTCGTTGTAGTGACGGGCAAACTGCTTCACCTCGTTGCGTACAAAGACCTCGTTCTGTCTGATGGGTTCCTGCAGGCTGATGCCTTCCAGACTGGTACAACGTGACAGTGCCACATAGGTCTGTCCTCCAGCAAAGACGCCCCCTGTGAAATCTATCTTCACCTGATTGAAGGTAAGGCCCTGGCTTTTGTGGACAGTAATCGCCCACGCCAACCGCAAGGGATATTGCTCGTAACGGCCAATCTCTTCCTCTTCTATCTTTTTCTCCACCTCGTTGAAGTGATATCTCATGTTGCTCCATGCGGCAGGCTCCACCATGACATCCTGTCCATTTTCTGTTCGCACGTATATCTTGGCATCATCGTCCTCGTCGAAACCGATGATGGTTCCCAGGGTTCCGTTGACCCATTGGTGCTCTATATCGTTTTTGATAAAGATGATCTGTGCGCCCGTCTTCAGATATAGTTCCATTGGGGTGGGGAGGCTGCTTTCAGGGAACTCGCCCTGGATATTGCCTCGGAAGAGGGTAGGCTCGCCAGGCAACAGTTTGAGTTGACTGTCGTTGATGTAGTCTACGGTGTCGCGGCGTGTGGAAAGGGTGATGGCGAGTTTGCTGTCGCTTTCGTCAAGTCGGGCTCCCACACGCTGGTTGAGTTTCTGAAGGTCGCTCATGGGAACCTGACTGGTGCGAATGTGGTCGAGTATGCTGATAAACACAGGGTCGCTTTGTCGGTAAACCTTTCTCAGCTCAATGCTCACCAACTGGAAGTATTCGAACACATTGGCATCGAAGAAGAAACTGCTGCGGTAGAAAGGTGAGAGAAGCCTGCGGTCTTCCTCTCGCACGACAGGTTCCAGCTGATAGATATCCCCCACGAGAAGCAGTTGCTTGCCACCGAAAGGCTCTCGCATGTTGCGGCTGTATATGCGCAGCACCTTATCTATGAAGTCTATGATGTCGGCACGCACCATACTGATCTCGTCGATGATGATGAGTTCCACCTCGCGTATGATCTTAATTTTCTCGGAGTTGTACTTCAGGGTGTTGCGGATATTGCGCACGCTGAACATACTGTCGTTGGGCAGCAGCGGATGGAAGGGAATCTTGAAGAAACTGTGCAGGGTGCTTCCTCCGGCATTGATGGCAGCAATACCGGTGGGTGCAAGAATGATGTGTTTCTTTTTGGTGTGGGCAGCAATGTAGCGCAGAAAGGTGGACTTGCCGGTGCCTGCCTTTCCTGTGAGGAAGAGTGAGCGCCGGGTGTACTGTATAATCTGGAGTGCATTCTGCAATTCAGGATTATCCAGGTCGATATGATTTTCTGCAGACTGGCTTGCTGAGTGGTCTTTTTCTGCCATACCTGTTTCTTTGAAATGACAATCGGCGATTCCCATCTTTCAGAAAATCGCCGATTTTTGTTTGGTTGTGTTTATTCTTTTCTGTCACTATAGAGCCTGGCGCGGTTTACAAGTCGTCAAACTTGATGGCCTGCTCTGTGGGGCGTGACTTTTTCTTTTCTTTCTTTTCGCCCTGTTCCTCGCCTGGCTTTTTCTCTGTGGCAGTTCCTGTTGTTGCCTCATTCTTTTCGGCAGGTATCTCCTTGATGACAGGGTTGCCGTTCTCGTCGAGGATGATCTCTTCGTTGAGTGCAGTGCTGTCTACCTGAGTGGTGTCAACCTTAGCCTTGGGCACATAACTTGCACAGATGTACATGTCGCGGGTGATGTCCTCGTCGTGAGGCTTGTCAAACTTGCCGTGGTATTTCTGGAAGGCAGGATCGTTCATCACGTATTGCCAGAAGTATCCGCAGATAGGCAATGCCGTTCGGGAACCTTGTCCGAGAGCACCCGTCCTGAAGTGGATGCAGCGGTATTCTCCTCCTACCCATGCACCTACTACGAGCTTAGGGCTCACACCCATGAACCAGGCGTCGGAGTGGTTGTTGGATGTACCGGTCTTTCCACCAAACTCAGTATCACGAACATTGCCCACGTAGCCCCACAGACTCTGTGAGGTTCCACCTGGTTCGCGCATACCGCCCTGCAGCAACTGCTGCATCAGGAAGGCAGACTTGTAAGGAATCACCTGTTCCTCGGTTGATGGGGCAGTATATACCTCCTTGCCGTCGCGGTCTACAATTCTTGTCACCAGGACTGGGTCATGATGCTTTCCGTTGTTGGCAACCGTACAGTAGGCGTTTGCCAATTCCAAGAGGTTGACGTCGCTCGAACCAAGAGCCAGAGAAGGCTCATCGTTGAGCGGACTCTGAATACCCATCTTCTGTGCTGTCTCTATGATGCGCTTGATGCCCATCTCCTGACCCAAGCGCACTGCTACAGAGTTGATACTCTTGGCAAATGCACTCTTCAGTGGGATGGAGTCGCCCGAGAAAGAACCATTGGCATTGGATGGGGTCCATTTCACCATCTCATGTTTCTTCTTGTCGTAGACATCCATCGAGATATATTCATCGCGACGCTTGTCACAAGGCGTAAGGCCCTGGTTCATGGCCTCGGTGTAGACGAAGAGCTTAAAGGTAGAACCTGGCTGGCGTTCGGCTGTCACCTTGTCGTATTTCCAGTGGTCGAAGTCGATGTCGCCCACCCATGCCTTGACGGCACCCGTCTGTGGTTCCATGGCCACAAAGGCACAATGCATGAAGGTGGTCATGTACTTGATGGAGTCTTCGGATGTCATCATCTTGGTGATGGTGCCCTTGTCGTAATCGAATACCTTGACTGGGTGAACCCACTCTTTATAATAATAGTTCACAGAGTCGGGATTGTTGGGGAAGCGGGCAATCAGAGCTTTATAGAAAGGCTGGCGCTCTGCAATGCCCTGAATGAAGTTGGGGATGACCTGATGCTTCTCGTCCTGCCAGGGTTCCTGACGAAGCCAGTTGGTATCCTGTTTGCGGTAGATATCCCAGTGGTTGTTGAAGTTCTGCTGTACCTGTCGCATCTGTTTGCGTGCGGCATCTTCAGCATACTTCTGCATGCGGGTATCTATCGTGGTGTAAATCTTCAGTCCGCTGGTATACAGGTCGTAACCCTCGTCCTTGCACCAGTCTGCCAGATAGTCAGCCACAGCCTCGCGGAAGTATTTGGCTTGTCCGTCGTAGTTTTCCTCCACCTTGAAGTCGAGCTTGATAGGCTCCTGACTGAGGGTGTTGTATTCCTCGCGGCTCAGGTCACCATGGCGTACCATATTGTTGAGCACCACGTTGCGTCGTTCCAGACTGTGTTCGGGGTTGGTGCGTGGATTATAATAGGTGGTAGCCTTAAGCATACCTACGAGTACGGCAGCCTGATCGGTAGTCAGTTCCTTAGGACTTACGTTGAAGTAGGTCTTTGCCGCTGTCTTGATGCCATACGAGTTGGAACCGAAATCTACAGTGTTGGCATACATCGTGATGATTTCCTTCTTGGTGTAGACAGCCTCCAACTTGGCTGCTATAATCCATTCCTTGCTCTTGATGATGAGAATGCGCAGACCGGGCACCTTGCCCAGCAAACCTGTAGAGTACTGGGAGCGGACGCGGAACATATTCTTTGCCAACTGTTGGGTGATGGTAGAAGCTCCTCGTGCATCGTGATGCAGCAAGGCATCCTTCATGGCACCAAAGAGTCCGATGGGGTCAATACCCAAATGCTTGTAGAAGCGTTCGTCCTCGGTGTCGACCAAAGCCTTGAAGAAGGCTGGGTTTACCTCTTCGTATTTTACAGGAGTACGGTTCTCGTTGAAATACTTACCTATCAGCTTGCCGTCGGCGCTGTAAATCTCAGAAGCCTCGCTGGTCTGAGGATTCGTAATGCCAGAGAAGAAACCTGGCGATTTACCAAACAGCCAGAGGAAGTTAATATCCACTGCACCTAAATACAGTATGAAAGCCACGATGCAGCTTGCTATGCCAATGAGAGTCTTGGTATACCATGCCTTGCCTCGATACAGATTCTTGTACCATGGCCAGAAAGCGCGGAACTTGCGCCACAGCCATGCTGCTAAGTTCTTGATTTTGTTCATTGTTGTTGTATATTGAATACTCTTTTAAACTTCTTTGCAAAAGTAGTAAAATTATTCCATCTTCAAGCAGCTATCTACATATTTTATGATTTCTTTAATATTATCGGGGTGAAACCATTGTATCGTCTCGTCACGTTTGAACCATGTAAGCTGCTTGCGCATGTATTCTCTGCTGTGCGACTGTATCTGGCGTACCGCTTCATGCAGGTCGATGGCGCCGTCGAAATAGGCAAACATCTCTTTGTAGCCTACAGTACGCAGGGCTGTCTGATCACGATAGGCATATACGCCTCTTGCCTCTGCCTCTAAACCTTCCTGCATCATGACGTGAACTCGTTGGTTGATACGGTTGTACAGTTCGGAACGGTCTCTGTTCAGTCCTATCTTGACAATGCGGAAAGGACGGCTCTTCTTCTTGTTGGTACGGAAGGATGTGTAGGTCTTTCCTGTCTGGTGACATATCTCCAGGGCATGAACCACGCGACGTGGATTCTTCTTGTCTACTATGGCCCAGTGTTCTGGGTCGAGGTTTTTCAGTTCCTCCACCAAAGTGTCGAGCCCTTCATTGGCAAGACGTGCTTTCATCCATTCTCTGATGTCATCACGTACGGTGGGTATGTCGTCGATGCCATTGCATACAGCATCAATGTACATCATGCTTCCTCCTGTGAGCAGGGCTACGTCGTGATTCTTGAAGATATCCTCTTTTAGGAGTTTCATCACGTCAGCCTCGTATTGGGCAGCACTGTAATAGTCCTCGATGTGGCGGTTGCCTACGAAATAATGCTTCACGCGCTTCTGCTGTTCGGCAGTAGGGGCTGCAGTTCCTATAGGGAGTTCGGCGAATATCTGACGGGAGTCTGCATTGACAATAGGCGTGCCTAAATGCTCTGCCAGCGAAAGGCAAAGCTCCGTTTTGCCAACACCCGTAGGACCTAAGACCACAATCAATGTCTTCATATCATGTGAAAGTTGAATCATTCTTTATATTCAAGAAAAAAGCATCCTTGCTCGTTTCATAAACTTAAGCAAGAATGCTCTTTTTACCTTTTTACTTTTTTACCCTTTTACTTTTATCGAATGATACCTCTCTTGGAGTTCTCTACGAAGTCGATGATATACTGTATTTCAGGGGTAATCTGCAAGTTCTTCTTGATTTCCTCGATACCTTCTTTCAGCACGCCCTTAGAGTAAAGCAGACGGTAAGCCTCATGAATCTGCTGAATGAGTTCGTTGCTGAAACCGCGGCGGCGAAGACCTACCAGGTTGAGTGCGCAGTATCTTGTTGGTTCCTTACCGGCAATGATATATGGAGGAATGTCCTGTGAGAATCGGCATCCACCCTGAATCATCACGTATCCTGCAATGTGGCAGAACTGGTGAACGAGAACATTGGCGCTGACGATAGCGTTGTCGTCTACTACCACCTCTCCGGCAAATTTTGTAGAGTTGCCTATGATCAAACCGCTGCCCAACTCACAGTCGTGAGCCACGTGCACACACTCCATGAGGAGGTTGTTGCTTCCGACAACAGTCTTGCCTTTTGAGGCAGTACCACGGGAAATGGTTACATTCTCACGAATACTGTTGTTGTCGCCAACCTCGCAGGTTGTCTGCTCACCGCGGAACTTCAGATCCTGTGGCTTGGTAGAGATGCTGGCACCTGGGAAGAACTCGTTATTGTTGCCGATTCGTGCTCCCACATGGATGGTTACAGAATTCTGCATCACGTTGTTGTCACCCAGAACGGTGTCTTTGTCAATATAGCAGAAAGGACCGATGATGTTGTTATCTCCGAGTTTTGCCTCAGGATGAACAAATGCTAAAGGACTAATCTGATTCATATTTCTTGTTTACAATTTAATTAACTATTGTTGATTCAAGTCTTACATGCAGAGAGGCTTTTTATATATTTTTTTCTTGCCTGTGTTGCATGTCAAAGGATAGTTTTCTTACTTATTCTTAACAATCTGTGCAGTGAAGGTTGCCTCAGCCACTACCTGGTCGCCAACAAACATATAGCCCTTCATTGAGCTGATGCCATGGCGTACAGGAGCCAGCAGCTCTACACGGAACAGGAGAGTGTCGCCAGGTACTACCTTCTTGCGGAACTTCACGTCGTCTATCTTCATGAAGTAAGTGCTCCAGCGTTCAGGCTCTTCCAACTGGTTGAGCACCAACAAGCCTCCACACTGTGCCATGGCTTCTACCTGCAGCACACCAGGCATGACTGGCTCTTCAGGGAAGTGACCCTGGAAGAATGGCTCATTGCTTGTTACGCTCTTCACACCAACGATGCTGGTTGGACCCATGGCTATCACCTTGTCTACCAACTGCATTGGGTAACGGTGGGGTAGAAGCTGACGGATGCGTATGTTGTCCATAACCGGCTCCTCGTTAGGATTGTAGATAGGAGCCTGAATCTCGTGCTTGCGAATCTCCTTACGCATCAGGCGGGCAAACTTATTGTTGATGGTATGACCAGGACGGGTTGCGATGATGCGCCCCTTGATAGGCTTACCGATAAGAGCCATGTCGCCGATAATATCGAGAAGCTTATGACGTGTGCATTCGTTCTCCCACTGCAGAGGTCGGTGCTGGATATAGCCCAACTTGTTGGCATCCATGCGAGGAACCTTAAGATGGTCGGCGAGTTGGTCAAGCTGAGCCTGCTCTACCTGGCGCTCATAGATCACAATGGCATTGTCGAGGTCGCCACCTTTGATCAGGTTGGCTTGCAGCAATGGCATGATGTCACGTACGAAAACAAAGGTACGGGCAGAAGCAATCTCCTCTGCGTAGGTCTCCATCTTGTCGAGTGTAGCAAACTGACTGTTGATGAACTTGCTCTCGAACGAGCACATGGCTGTGATGCTGAAGTCTTCATCTGGCAGGATAGTGATGACCGAACCGCTTTCGTCTTTCACCTCTATCTTATGACGGATGATATAGTAGTCTTTCTCTGCATTCTGCTCCTGTATGCCCACGCTCTGAATCTTTTCTACGTACAAAGCTGCAGAACCATCGAGAATAGGGAATTCTGGACCATTTACCTGAATCAGACAGTTGTCGATGCCGAGCGCATAAAGAGCAGACATACCATGCTCTATGGTGCTTACTCGCACATCACCTTTGCCAAGCACTGTTCCACGCTGTGTTTCTACTACGTTCTCAGCTACTGCCTGGATGACTGGCTGGTCTTCGAGATCGATACGCTGTATTTTATAACCGGTATTCTCTGCTGCAGGATTGAAAGTTACAGTGAGGCTTAATCCTGTGTGCAAGCCTTTTCCACAAAGTGAGAAACTGCCTTTCAGAGTCTTTTGTTTTGACATAATTATATTATTTTTTAGGCACGGATTACACGGATTTTTTCTTTTTTTCGGATGCCTTAGTGGCATTACCCTCTGTGTGTCATCCGTGTCATTCGTGCCTTGTTATTTCTATTACTTCTTTTTCAGTTCTTCCACCTGCTTCTTCAGGTCGTTGAGTTCCTTGTACATATCGGGCAGGCGACGGAAGATGGCCTGTGACTTGAAGTATGAACGCTGCTCCATAGGAGGTGTGCCGATGAGCTGCTGTCCGCTCTTCAGACTTCCAGGAACACCACTCTGTGCACCGAGGAACACCTTGTCGCCAATAGTGATGTGACCTGCAATACCTACCTGACCGCCAAACATACACCACTGGCCCACCTTGGTGCTTCCTGCGATACCTACCTGAGAAGACATCACGGTGTTCTCGCCAATATCAGTGTTGTGAGCTATCTGAACGAGGTTGTCGAGTTTCACACCCTTACGGATATAGGTACTTCCCATAGTAGAACGGTCAACACAAGTGTTGGCACCAATCTCTACATCGTCCTCAATGGTGACAATGCCTATCTGAGGAATCTTGTCGTAACCGTCGGGACCAGGTGCAAAGCCGAATCCATCGGCACCTATTACACAGCCTGCATGAAGAGTTACGTTGTCGCCCAACTTGCAGCCATGATAAACAGTCACGTTAGGATAGATGAGTGCGTTCTTTCCTACCTTGACACCTTCGCCAATGTAGGCATGAGGATAAATCTGGCTGCCTTTGCCCACCTCAGCTCCATCGCTGATATAAGCAAAAGCTCCTACGTAAACACCCTCGGCTACCTTAGCCTTGGGAGAAACGAAAGCCAATGGATCTATGCCAGTCTTCTTAGGCTTCATTGATTCATACATCTGCAGAAGTTTTGCCACGCATTCGTAGGCATTCTTTACGCGAATCAATGTTGTGGAAACGGGTTTTTCCAGTTCTACACTCTCGTCTATCAATACGACAGACGACTGAGTGTCGTATACATAATGCGTATATTTGGGATTTGAGAGGAAAGAAATAGCACCTTTCTTACCTTCTTCAATTTTTGCAAAGGTATTGACGATTGCATTCTCGTCACCTTCTATGTGCCCTTGTACAAACTGGGCTATTTGTTTTGCGGTAAACTCCATTAGTCTGTATTTCTATTGTAAAGTGTTAATAATCAGGTGTTTATGTATTTGATAGTTTTGTGTGGGTAACAAAATAGTAACATTATGATGTTAAATTTTGGAAAGTAACACATTCGTATCGCTGCAAAAGTAGTGATTATATTTTAGACCGACAACCACTTTAACCAAAATTAACTATCCTAAAATAAACGTTAAGTTATATACTCACTATATACCCACTACAACAAAAATCGTAATATTTTACAATTTAACAAATATTCAGTATTTGGCGGTATCGAAAAAAGCTTCTATCTTTGCATTGTCAAAGTTGCGATTGACATACATAGAACTTACCTCCTTTCAGGCTTTAAGCCTACGAGATATGGAATCCCTTGGTTAGCGCAACATGACCTTGGGATTCCTCTTTTTTTATCCCAGGTTTTTGACAAGACATACGAGGTTCAATCCGTGCAGTCCTCTTCGGAGTTATCGACCGATATATAAAACTGCTCAGTCTAATAGAATATATCCATGTAGGTAAATCCTGCTCTGTTCCATCCATTGACAACAGGTGCCCATCTGCCGAAAGGCACTACCCCTACATAGACGAATCAAACAAAGTGGGTAACTTTGTTCTATGTAGGCTTTAGTAAGGAATAATTTACTGCTTATAGTAGTTGATAATTAAATAAAAATTTTCCTTGCTGCTGCCCTCTCCCTTAGGGGGATGGGTAAAGAATGGATAGTATATATTGTTGAACTAATAAAATTTTAAGATTATGAGTGAATTATATTGGTTAGGTGTTTTGGGCAACTTACATAGTTTGGGTGTGGGTATTGTGGCTCTTTCAGTTTTAGCAATGATTTTTTTGGCGTTTATACTTGTTACTACTGCTTTGGATGGTTACGATAAACCTCCTATTTGCTTAAAACTTTTAAAGTTAAGTGCGGTTTCCACATTAATAGGATTCCTTATGTGCGTGTTCATTCCTTCAACAAAGAGTTTGCTAATCATTTATGGAGTAGGTGGCACTATCGATTATGTTAAAGAGAATAATGATGCAAATAAGATTCCAGATAAGTGCATTAAGGCTCTTGACAAGTATCTTGATGATGCGTTGAAGGAAGATAAGGATTGATCAAGAAAACGTATGCTTACGGCAAGCTATAGGGCGGTGTATGGTTGTGCCCATTACATTAAAAGGGAGCTGACGGTAAAAAGGAGCAAAAAAATAGGGAGTGCTCGCGCATTCCCTATCTCCTTAATAACAACCTTTTAACCTATAAACCAAAAACCTATACTTATAACACTAACCTTCTTCCTCTGACATCTGTCTCAACTTCTCGGTGAGAGCATTATGAACCTCACGCTTATCGTCAAGAGTGACATTCTGTAGCTTAGGACAGTTGAACTCCAATATCTTGATGAATGATGTGACTTTATCCTTCGGTTCACATTTATTCCAAGCAACCAGGAAGTCGTCCCAAGCCTCTCGTGTAAAGGCAGCACACAGCTCACGAAACTCCTTCGTGATAGGAGACTCGTAACCTTTCTGTTTTCCTCCAGTCTTCGCCCGACCTTTCTCGAACTGACCTTTAGTATTTCTGTCTGCTGCCATTTTTCTCTAAACTATTTGACTGCAAAGTTAGCTATATCCTGATATGTGCAAACCTTATCCATTAACTTTGTGGAATTGCAGACACCTTAATTAATAGATAAGATTGCTATTATATAAGGTGTAATTATCTTTGTGTCATTATTAATAATTTATAATTTCATATATATGATAGGTGCATTAATAGGTGCTGGACTTGGACTTGCAAGCAGTATCGCTGGCGGTATAGCTAACCGCAAGGCGAGACGTAAGCAGGAGCAGATGCTGGCCCAGCAGCAGAGAGAAAATCAGGCATGGTATGACAGGAAGTACAACGAGGACCCTACCAAACGTGCCGACACGGTAAGATTGCTCACTCAGATGCAGGAGCAGATTAAGAACAGAAACAGAGCAGCTAAGGGCAGACAAGCCGTAATTGGCGGTACGGAAGACTCCACTACTGCGGTAAAGGAGGCGAACAACAAGACTCTTGCTGATACAACCTCACAGATTGTAGCTGCAAACGAAGCTCGTAAGGATGCTATCGAGCAGCAGTATCAGCAGAATAAGCGTTCCATTCAGGGTCAACAGATGCAGATGGAGGCCGAAAAGTCGGCTGATACGGCCAATGCCGTAGCAGGAGTGGCTGGTACAGCCGCTAATATCGCTGCAACACTTGATGCTGGTACGGGTGGAGCAAAGAAGGCTCAGAATATAAATGCGACTCAGCAGTTGAATGGCATTGCGAAGAATCCTGACGATGTTCTTGGCTTGAAGACTATTGGCCTACCGTCTGAGGACGATCTGAAAAAAATAAAAGCATAGCCTATGAAAGCATCAGATATGTTACGACGCAATAACGGCTTGAAGACTACACAGAGTGTACTCAACAAGCAGCAGAGTGGGGTGGATGCGGCTCAAAAGGTGGCACAGACTCAGGCTCCAGTCTTCACCCAGCAGCAACTTGATGCGGCTGGCAAGAAGATTGACCAGATAAACGCTGCCACTCCCACCGATGGGGCCATGAAGGCTGCCAGGGCTAAGACTATCGCCACACAACAAGCCATCGCCAATGGGGTGGACGTGAATCAGACTGTACACAGCGATGAGGAAGATAAACCATCTGTCCCTATCGTCAAGAAGGAGGAGCCGAAACCTCAGCCTAAGCAGTTATCTTATGCGGATATGTATAAGATGCTGAATCCTGAGCAAGAGGAGACAGCAGAACAGAAGGAGAGAAGGGAGAAGAAGGAACGCACGAAGGCTCGTATTGCTGCAATCGGTGACGGTCTGCGTGCGCTCAGCAATATCTACTTCGCTACAAAAGGCGCAAAGGTGGTACACAATCCTGAGTCGGATATGACTAAGGTTGTGAATAAGCGCAAGGAGTATATGGATGCTCAGAGAGAAAGAAATCAGGCGGCATGGCTGGCTGGTTATCAGAGAGCGATGGCTCTTGATGAGGAAGCTCGCAAGAATGACCTGACCCTCGCTGAGCAGATGAGGTATCACGATATGCGGAATGACATTGACAAAGTAAAGAACGACCAAGGACAGCAGAGAATAGACCAAGGTAACAGAAGACTTGACTTGTCGAAGATGAAGTATCAGACTGATGCTGATTACAAGAAGGCGGTCTTGGCTATCAAGAAGGCTTTGGCTGATGGTCAGATTTCTCACTGGCAAGCACAGGAGGCTATTCAGCGAATGAAAGCTGAGACTGGTCGTGTTCGTGCTAACAAGTCGGGTAGTGGCGGTTCAAGAACTGGTTCCTACTCGGGAGAGGTAGATGAATACATGGATTTGATGGAGAAAGACCCTGAGGGTATGGCTGAGGCTGCAAGGGAAGTAAAGAAGATGGGTTACTCACCGAAGACTGCGGCAGGAAAGAAGGCTCAGAAGATAGCCTATCAGCGTAAGCATGGAAAAATTAAGAAGAGTCATACGCCATCAACCAACAAAGGCGGTAAGAAGAAGACTGGCGTAAACTGGTAGTGTTAATTAATAATATACATATATCATGGCAGAAAGACCATTATACACTTTATATAAGAATCTGAAAGCGCAGAACTATGATGTGCCTAACGATTACAATAAATTCGAGAGTGCCCTGACAAGAGACGGAAAGAGCGGTGCGAACAACAGACACGCTATCTACGAGAACTTGAAGGCTCAGAACTTCGATGTTCCTGATACCTATGAGCGGTTCTACACTGCGCTATTCGAGCCTCGTAGCAAGACATCATCAAGGGCGAAGGGCGGTAGTGTACCTATGAGTGCTGCCGACCGTGCTCGTTTTTTGTCTGGAGCGGCAGCTATCTCGGCAAGTGCAAAGCAGATAGCTAACAATGCTGGCAGATACAACCGACTGAAACAACGCAAGCAGAAACAGCAGAAGGATTTCGGCCGTGTGAACTTAGGTACACACCTGACTCCCTTTGGTGGTGATGCTAACGATGTAGTGAAGGACGAGTTCGCCTACAACCCCGAGACTGGCAAGGCTGGCGCATACGTAACATCTGACAACGAGAATGCTTACACACAGAGTGATGCAGAGCAGAAACAAGCTATACTGGATAAGTATGGCGAAGAGTGGAATAAGGCCGTAGATATGGGTATGGTCCCTTCTGAGTTGGATAAGGCAGACCCAGATATGTCCGACACAGATGTTGCTATGCGACAAATGGAGAGAAGACAAGAGTGGCTTGACGAGAATCAGAACAGACGATCTAAGGAATTGAATGAGTCTATGCACTTGCAGGACTCTCCGTTTGTTGCATCAGGTGGTGCGGTTGCGCCATCATCGTTCAATGCGGCCATAGGCAATGAGGCGAACCGCTTGTCTGATGTAGAGTATGGTGCTTATAATACCGCCAAGGCTTATAATCAGATGTTGCGTACTACTCTGCTTCAGGAGTTGAAGGAACAAAAGCAGAGAAACGAAGATGCTGGTTGGTGGAAAGACAAATGGAATGACGTTTCCAATTATTTCGGTGCTATGTTCAATACCATGCTTGACCCGAAGCTGTATTCTCAGGGTGTTATGGATGCTGCAATGGCAAGCAATCTGCTACAAGTAAAGAAAGGCATGGAAGACGGAACAATCAAGAAAGGTTCCAATGCTGGAAATGCCGCACAAGTTATGCTCAGTGCCATTCAGCAGCAACAAGGAGAAGCTGCAAAACAGCAGCAATATGGCACAAAGGCTTATCAGTATGGAGATGTGAGCGGTCGCTCCTTAAAGTTTATGGCAGACTTTGCGTTAAGCGGCTGGAGAGATGTTATGACCACTGGCTTTACTAAGGCAGGAGAAAAGGTCGGAGAGAAAATGGCTCTCGGTGCTCTTGGCAAATGGTTTACCAAGAATACTGGTCGTGTGCTTGGTGATATGGCTGGTAGTGCAGCATTGGCGGCAACCAACCAACTTGGTTCTACATATAATAACGTGGTAGAGCGTTATGTTGGAATGAACAACGAGAATGGAGGTGTAACCCAAGATAAGAATGGCAATTTGAGTTTCAACAAAGGTGTCAGTCTTGGTAAGGCTATCAAGGATGGTTTTGGCTCAGCTACGATAGAAAACTTCTCGGAAATGTTCGGTGAATATCTGCCTGGGGCATCAAAGATATTGTCAAAGTTAGGGCTTTCAAAGGTATCTTCCTTCTTTGAAAAGATAGGAAACAACGCTTACTATAAATGGTTGAGCAATGCAACCAACAAGTCTGGAATCCAAGGTGTGATGTCTGAGATTGCAGAGGAGGAGTTTGGCACTGCCCTTCATGCAGCATGGGGCGATGGCGATGGAAGTTGGAGTGACTTCAATGTCTTCACGAATCCTGATGCAAGAGAAAAGCAGATTGATACTTGCCTTGGAATGTTCTATTCTGTTGGTTTCATGCAGTCTCCTCGAACTGCCGTAGGTGCTATCAATGCTGTGAAGTATTTTAACATTAAACATCAGGTCTCTAAGGCCGACAAGTTTGGTCAGATGATGTTCAACGACAAGTGGGATGATATCAAAAGCAAGATTGATGTGACAACAAATGCAGACTTGACTAAAACGGTCTTGGATGCCACTCGTTCAGACTCCATGAATGCCAAACAGAAAGGTGCTGTCATCAATTATGCTATGTTCTTGAGCAAACTTCGTGGATTCAATCAGGCATCAGACGCTAAGACTAAAGACAAGGTTGAGGAAGGAGAAACCGTTCCAACTTTATCTGACTACCTTGATGATGCTTACACAGAAGGCCACAATGCCGATGATGCAGACAAGCATGATATTCAGATTCAGCATGAAGACCAGGCGAAAACTCTTGCAGCAGCATTGAATATCTCTGAGCAACAGCTATCTGGCATGAGTGACGAGGAACTGGAATCCCTGACAGGGCAGGACGATAAACTTGACCAAGCTATCTATGACTATCAGTTGTCTTCTGCTCGCTATCAGGGTGTGGTTGATGATGCACAAGACAAGGTTGACCTCGCTGCTCATCAGGCAGAACAGAGAGTGAATATGTATACAGACCAAAGTCGTGGCTCCGTCCGTAACGCAACCATCAAAGCATCAGGCGGTGCTGAAGACTATGGTGTGTATATTATCAGTGGTAATATTGCCACTCACGATGATGGCTCCATTGATGTAAGCAACAGCGATGATATGATTCTCTATTTTGACCCGACAACGAATAGTGTAGAACACGCTGATGCGTTGATGTTCGCTGAACTGGGTGAAGAACTTCCTGCCGATGCCGTTAAGGCTCAGGCCGTAGCTGATGCGAAAGAGAATGCTATCAAGGAAGTGGCTGGTATCATTGACGGAACTGTAGAAGTTGGCTCCCAGTTCTCTGTTACCGATGCGGACGGAACAGAGCATACCTATGAGGTATTGGCTGACAATGGTGATGGTACGGCTATGATCACTATTGATGGAAATGTGCCTACAGAACTTGTCAAGGGTGAGAATGTGCAGATACCATACTCTTTTGAAGACTTGCAGAAGATGAAAGACCTTGAAGACCAGAAGAGACTGGAAGCTGCTAAGGCTGAGCGTGAACAGATGGAGAAGGAACGTGACGAGCAGAAGACAGAGGAGGCTCAACCATCATTTGACTTTGGTCAGATACTCAATGATGATGGTAACGTGGTGCTTGTTGATGTACTCGGCAGGGATGGCAATACTAAATATCCTGGCTCTAAATTGTTCCTCATTCGTGATGCTGGTGCGAAAGCTAAGGTAGTAGAGTTAAAGAGTGATGGTACTCTTATTCCTCATGCGGTCAACAAGAAAGATGTGGCCACAATCTCTACCATGACACTCGATGAGTATAAGCAAGCTATGCCTTCCTCAATGATAGAGGATAATAGTGGAGAGAATAGAGGTGAGATAGAGGAGGAAGCTCCGACAATAGAGGGCGAGACTGCTGAACCTGCTGAGGAAACTGCCACTCCTGAATCTGCCGAGGACTCTGCAACCGAACAGAATCCTGCTGCCGAACAGACTCCTGCTATAACTCTTGAAGACGGAACTATTGTACCTATGCTGGAGGATGGCAATCCTGACTTCTCGAAGCTGAGTGCCGCACAGACTGCTGAGTTGTATGACTCCCAGTTTGATGAGGATGCAGATGGTATTGTGTCTGGGTATGTGTCTGATGCGAAGAAGGCACTCGACAAGGCCAACAATATGACCGTGAAGGGTAAGACTTTTGTGGAACAGAAGGCTGCAAAGGCTGCCAAGGAGAAGGCCATTGCTGATGCTCAGGCGGCTTATGACTCTGCTGTCGCTATCCGTGATGCTTATAACGAGCGACAACTTGCTAAGGAAGAGAATACTCCTGAGGGTAGAAAGAGTCTCATTGAGAAGGCAAGAAGAAAGTATGCTCGCTTGAAGAACAGCGAAGAATGGAGTGAGCGGCCTGGTGACTTGTGGAATGAGACGGTTGGCAAGTTGCTTCATCGTCTGTATGATGCTACAGGAATTGATGTGTTCAACGATACTCCTAATACTGTCTATGAGTATGTTGCTTCCAATGTCGGTCCGTATAGCCTAAATTATGAAGGCAACGATAATTCAAAGGGAGTACAGCAAGAGACAGGTTTGTCTCGTTCTGACTTCGCCAAGTTGGGATGGCTTACTGCCGAAGGTAAGGGTATGACTATTGATGCTAAAGTACACAGGCTCTGGGAGAATAGACCATCCAACTTGGAGAGTGCGGACACTCAGGAGATAAGAAATGCCTTGATCAGTCTTATCACAAGCGGTCAGACTGCATTCCAAGCGAGAGATTATATCCTGAATCAGCGTATCGAACTTGCAGAGAGTGCGTTGGAGGAGCAATTGAGACAGGAAGAAGATGCGGCCGAAGCACAGATGGTTAAAGAGGAGGAAGAAAAGAAAAAGGCCGAACTGGAGATGAAAAAGGCTGAGGAAGAGAAGACGAATGAGAACAAAACCGCTCCTAAACTTTCCCATGAACAACAGAAGGCTATGGAAGAGGGCGAGAAATTAGGTTTCCCTGCTGTTGACAAGGAAGGCGAACCTATCAATCAGAATGTCATAGAACTTGCTAACTGGGCAAAGGAACAAGGTTTAGAGATAGACCCTACATCTAAGTTGAATAGCTACGCTGATTTGTACGTGATGTGTAAGGGTGGCTTCGGTGTCAGTACGTTGGTTCCTGATGTTGGCGAGGATATTAATCAGGTATTCTATTTCCCCGACAATGTGCAAGGTGAGCAATTATTGAAACTGCAAGAGGAATTTAATGTAGGTCGTGACCTTAAACACTCTGCTGATATGAATAGCGAACTAACAGAAGGTGCTATGTTCTATGATGGAGATACAGCGAGAGAGTTCAAGGAGTTTGTTGACAAGAAGGTAGAGATGCAGAATAAGGTGTTCGGTGAACAGAGACCAGAGGAAGACTTACCTTTCTCTGCTAAGGATAACGGCCAACAACAGACACCATCTGAGCGTGCTGCTGACGTAGAGAAGAACAAGGTGGATGATATGAAGGTCGTTGACAACATCGTTGGGCAGAAGACTCGCAAGGCTTTCGAGAGACTGGCTAAGATGATGGGTGCTAACATTCAGTGGCAGTACTCAGACAAGTTGGGTAACGGCTGGATTCAGGAGACTACGGATGCCGATGGCAACGTTCATCGTACAATATTCATTACTCTTGACTCTTCTATTACGGAAGGTGCTCAGTTTATTTTCGGTCACGAAATGACTCATCAAATCAAGAACCTGAACCCTGCTGCATACAATGAGTTGACTCAGCTTGTGCTCGATACCTATGGCTCAGATGCTTTCGACAAGGCGATAGATGAGACGACGAAGAGATATTTTGATGCTGGATTCTCTGGACGTGGTAGAGATTACTATGCTGAGGAGGTGGTCGCAGATGCGGTAGGTGAAATGATTCGTGACCTCAACTTGGCTCACGCTCTCGCTATGAAGATGTCTCATCCTCTTCTCGCTGCTATACATGAGATATTACAGAAGGTTAAGTTGGCATTCTATGGTACAGAGTATAGCGATGAGACCAAGAATATCATCCGTTCTATCGAACAAGCCTACGTGAAGACTGCAAATGGTCAGGTTACAAACTCCGAGACTGGTGAGGACGTTTCCTACTCTCTCCGTCAGAAGCCAGAGCCTAAGAAGAAGGGTGTCGGCTACAAGGTGTTCGTGCTAATGGATGGCAAACTCTATCCACCTATGGTAGCGAACCCTGATGGTGCTGCTACACCAGTGGGTGTATGGCTCGATGCTGATGCAGCTCCTATTGCAGGAGAAAGCAAGACTGGCAGACCTCAGGTTAAGCAGGGCGGTAAGGGAACACAAGGTGGTAGCGGTAAGTTAGCCTATAGACCAGGCTGGCATCTTGGTGTAGTGCCTTACGCTATTCAGTTCAACCGCAAGGATGCTGAGGGAAACAAGACTCTCTTCCCTAAGGACTTTGTCTTCGCTGAGGTGGAGTATGCTGCTGATGTTGATTATCAGGAGGAAGCTCGCCAAGAGGGTATCAATCCATCGGGCAAGTATCAGCATTCATTGGCTGGCTTGAAACATCTGCCTACTGATGGCTATTATATGTATCGTACCAACCCGAACCCTGAGACTGACTCTTGGGTGATTACTGGTGCGATGAAGGTGAACCGTATCTTGACCAGAGCAGAGCAAGCAGAACTTGTGAAGAATGCTGGACGTGAACCTCAGCAGATTCAGGAGGGCGATATTGTTACTGATGATGTCGTGAACAGCATCAATCAGGAGATAGCTGATGCTCCTAAGTTCTCGTTGAAGGTGTATCATGGCAGCGGTGCTGACTTCACAGAGTTTGACTTCAATCACATGAGCGAGGGTGCTGGCTCACAAACATTCGGTTGGGGCGGTTATGTAACATCTTCTGAGAAGATTGGAAAGAGTTATGCTAAGATAGGTCAGATGAGTGCCGAAGATAGACATAGACATGCGTCTTCGGAAGATACACCTATTGAAGCTGCTGTAGGTTCTATCTTAGGGCAGGAAATATACAATGAGCGAGCAAAAACGTTTGAGCAGAAAAAGGCACAGGCTATTGAGAATGCCGAAAACTCTATTGCCAGCTATAGTGATATGCTCAAAAACGCGAATGAACTTGACGAAAAAAGTAAGAAGTTCTTAGAGAAGAGTATAGAGAGATATAAAAAGGAACTTGAAGTGCTTCGTGCTTTGACTGAGGAGCAGTATAAAGAGGAGTACATAAAGCAAGGTCGTGCCAAAAATCTCTATGAAGTGGATATTCCTGATGACAATGGCAGCAACTATCTGGATTGGGAAAATCCTTTGAATGAGGAACAGATAAATGCTATTCGTGATGCTTTGGCTAAGAATGGTGTTGATGTTTCATCTTGGGAAAATAGAGGTTTCAAACTGGATTTGCCTTTTAAAGATGTATATGCAGCAGTTCTTCCAATGATGATGCGTTGCGAGCCAAAGGAAGTAAGCAAGTTCCTCTCTTCTCTTGGTTTTACTGGCATTAAATATCCTGCTGGTACTATCCAAGGTGGCGCAGAGGAAGGCGATACCAACTATGTTATTTTCAAGCCTGAGGATATGAAAATTACTCAGCATACCAAGTTCTCATTGAAGTCAAAACCAGTCCGCTTTGAAGCTGGCAAGAAACTCAGCGATGAAGAGAAGAAGGAAGTCCTTTCTACATTGAAGGATGCCTATAAGGTGAATGGTGTTCCTTACCACATCGAAGAGACTGCTGGCGGCAAGGAGAAGAGAGTATATGAGCCAACTGCTGATAGCTATGTAGTGAGCGATATTACAAATCGTCCACTAAGATACTATATCACTTTGCCTGATGGTCGTGTGGCTCATCCTACTGAGGTCTATCCTAATATCTCAGACAATGAGGTGAAGTCTTCTGCTACCAAGCAGGGGTTGCTTGATGATGAGGTTGACCAGATTGTTAGTGCAGCCATTGGCAACATGAAGGGTATTACCGACAATGCCAAGGCGTTAGAGGTGCTGACCGAAATGCAGAATCTCCCACATGAGACACATGATGTTGGTTATGGTATGAACAATGCCCAGTCATACAACTACAAGACTGGCATCTTTACTTCTGATGCTGCCCAAGCTATTGACTACGTGGTTAGACGAATGAGAAGAAAGGAAGATGTTCCTGCCGAGATTCCTGCTGCTTTGAAGAAGGCGGTGGCTGATAGCTATGGTATGGTTGATAACCTCATTGATGGTATGAGTCCTACCAAGTTCTCTCTCCGTTTGAAGGCTGCTATTGAAGAAACAGAAACCAATCCATCTGATGCGCAGAAGGAGAGTGGTAACTATAAGAAAGGACACATCAAGTTCGGTGGCTACGATTACACAATAGAAAATCCAAAGGGTTCGACTCGCTCAGGCAAGGATGCCGATGGCAAAGAGTGGAAAGTAACCATGCACGATACCTATGGCTATATCCGTGGTAAGTTTGGTAAGGATGGCGATCATCTGGATATGTTCATCAATGACAAGGCAGACCTTGATAATTGGAATGGTGATGTGTTTGTCGTTGACCAAGTGAATCCTGATGGCTCATTTGACGAACACAAGGTGATGTACGGATATGACTCTATGGATGATGCAGAAAAGGCTTATCTCGCCAACTATAGCGATGGTTGGCAGGGTCTTGGAAATATTACTGGAGCAAGTAAGGATGAGTTCGATAAGTGGCTTGATACGAGCAATCGTAAGCTAAAGCCGTTTGCTGACTATGCAAAGGTGAAGTTTTCTCAGGCGCAGTCTGTTTCTGAACCTCGTTACTCGTTGAAGGACATAAAGCCTATTGGTGTTGGTGCTTTTGGAAATATATACAATCAGTTCCGTGGCAAATCTAAAGCAGCTATAGAGTTCTTGAAGAAACTTGGTAGCGGTGAGGCAACTGCTGCTTTACATCATCATACTATTGGTGATATATCTTTGGTATGGGGAGATAAAAAGGCTGGTCTTGATAAGATTCTAAGAAAGCATCCTGAGGTTGTTGATAATTTGCAGTCTATCATAGATAGTATGGAGGTTGTTCAAGAAAGCGACAATCGTGTCAAGTTGGAATCGCCTACACACTTTGCTGTAGTAAGTAAGGAGTATAAGGGCGAACCAAGAGAACAATGGTTATTGACTGCATACGAAAAAAGAGAATCCTTGGAAAATGACAAGAGTATGGACACTGCCACTTCTTCGTTGGGAGGTGACACAGCTCTCTCCCAATCCAAGGGTTCTGCTGCAAAGATAGACAATTCTTCTGAAACAGCCAAGGAAAATGGCGAAAAGTTTTCATTGAAGGATGAGAAGACTCTTGCAGGAGTTCATAATATTACAGAGGAGAAGCTTAGAAAGGCTATCAAGCAGGGTGGTCTTGCCAATCCGTCTGTGGCAGTGATTGATTCCAGCAAACAGAACCATGAGGACTATGGTGACATTTCCCTGATATTGTCTTCTGATAAGGTGGCTAAGAGAACTGGAAAGAACGCTGGCACTTGGCAGGGCGATGCTTGGACGCCTACCTATCCGCAAGTAGAGAGACAGATGAGCAATAAGGGGGCAGAAAAAGCTTTTAAGGATGTTAGTTCTGTCCCTGGCGATATGTATAGAGAGGTAAGAAGAGGACTTGACCGATGGCTGGATGGTGGAGAAGCAAACTCTGCTATGGCCTATATGTTCCTTCACGAAAAGGGTGTGGCACCTGAACCGAAGAAGATTCAGCATAAGTTTAGTGATGACGTATATAACGAGTTGAAGTCTATTACTGCTGGAGACTTCAATATCTATGGTATCGGAAAGGCTGATGCTCAGAAGGTCTTGGATATGTACATTGATGCCAAGTTTGATGGCGATAAGGATTTGTATGAGGAGAAGACAAAGGCTTGGCTGGAAAGAAACAAGTCTATCGTTGATGCTGGTAATAAGGGTGGAATGAGATATATCATTGCCAAGGAGAATGTCGAACTGTACGATGAATATGGTTTCAACTATAAGAGCGTACAGACTTTCGTCCATGATGTAGAGTATGACCATCGCAAGACTGGTGTTGACATGAATGCCACACTTAATGAGGTTGAAGACTACATTAAGACCAATAACCAGACAGATGAGTTCAATACTTGGCTGGGAGGCAAGGAAAAGGAGTATGGCATTAAGGAGGTAATCTTTGATGGCTTTACTCCAAGCGGTAATCGTAGATATGTACCAAACACCTTGGAGAATGTTTCCAAGATAATGAAGAAACAAGGCAGAAATGGTGCAACTGGAATATCGGTATCTTTCCAAAACTTCGCTGCAAGTTTGATGCCTTCTTATGGAACATTGAAGGATATTCGTTCCAAGAAAGGCTTGTTGACTTCTGATCATGAGGATTTGGACAAGTTCAATGAAAAGTGGTCGAATGTATTCTTTGAACTTGGCATGAAGTGCCAGCCTGATGCAACTGGAACTTTTGATGATTATGGTTTGGCAAGGCTCTCTGAGGTGGCAAAGACAAGTGATCCACAAGCCTATTTGAAGAAGGAGTACAATGTGGACTTCTCAGATGAGGACACGAAACGTTTGAAGGAAATGGTTAAGGCTATCAAGGAAGAGTCCCCAGCCATGTACTTTGAGACAAAGTTTGAACGTCCTGTTGGCTTTAACGAGTTCTCTTCTGCTGTGGTCCCAACAACGGCAAGTGACGAGGTTAAGCAGGCTTTGCAGAATGCTGGTGTTCAGATTTACGAGTACGATAAGGAGAAGGAAGGTGACCGCAGTCGTGCCTTCAATGAAGCTATCAATAGCAGCGACAATATCCGTTTCTCTCTGAAATCTATGATGGAGAAACCTGAGGGATGGAAACAAGCCAACAAAAAGGCTATACATATTGCAGAAGCTATTGAGCGTGACCCTAAGTTCTCCTTGAAGAACCTTGACGGCACACTCATTAAGGCTGGAACATACTTTAGCGGTGGCGGTCTTGTTGAGGAAGGCTTGAAGGGTATCATCGACCCAGTGGTAGCAGTTGAGTATGACGAGAAGATAAGCGGTGTATATCGCAATAACTTCGGGCAGCACATCGTTACTGCTGATGTTCGTGACGTTGACCCTAAGGAGTTGGTGAAGCAGATAGATGGTGAGGTAGAGTATTTCCACGCTTCTCCTGTCTGCAAGAACTATTCTCAGGCGAAGAGTAATCACGCTGAGGTGGAACTTGACAAGGAGACTGCTGCAAGTACTGCCGAGTTTATCAATGCAGTTAAGCCAAAGGTGGTGACTATTGAGAATGTGAAGGGCTATAAGGATTCGGATGCGATGAAGATTATCACGGATGCGCTTGATGCCAACGGCTATACTTGGGATGCAGATGTGTATAACGCTGCTGACTATGGCGGCTATACCAACCGAGAGAGATTGATTGTCCGTGCGGTTCGTGATGGTAAACTTCCTGACAAGCCAAAGAAGATGACACACAAGAGCGGATGGTATGAAGCTGTGGCTGATATTATCCCTACCTTGACCGAGAAGAAGAATGGTGTGGCTCCTTGGATGGATATTCGCTTGAAGGCTGATGGCATTGACTGGAGAAACATTGACAAGCCATTGTATGTGATGGGAAGTGCCTATGCTGACGGAAAGGTTCCTCATGCCTTCGCTGATGAACTACTGCCAACACTCAGAACCAAGAGTGGTGATGTGATTGTGATGCCTGACGGCAAGGTATATCGTGCCATGGGCAGAGTGCTCGCAAGAGTATCAGGAGTGAGCGATGATTACAAGATGCCATTCTCCGAGAACCTGAGCCATACCATCATCGGCAACGGAATCCCTACCCAGTTGACGGAACATGTTATTGCTCCTCTCTTGCAGAACACCTTGCGCCCAACTACTCCTGAGGATGGCAATACCAAGTTCTCCTTGCGCTATGACCAGTTTGAACACGACTTGAATCAGTGGAAGAAGGACAATAATCTGCCAAAGGATGCCCAGCGGCCGACCATCCCACAACGCAACGTTGGTGAGAGTGCCGTTGACTTCCTGAGGAGAGTGGACGAGTACCGCAAGCAGATGGCTCTGTGGAAGACTGCTCCAACCTACGAGCAGCATCTTCTGAGTGATGATACTGCCCTTGGAGAGTTCAACCGAGAGTTGCAGCGTGGCTCTGTACTCAAGCGCATTGCCTTCCAAGATAGTATGCTGGCTATCCGCAAGGCTCAGGAAGCTATCATGAAGGAAGTGGGTGTTGATCGACTGAATATGGCTGAGGATGCCTATACTGCTGAGAACCGAAGCCATGGCAAGGGTAAGAACGAGTTTGAGGAATACAACAACGAGTTCTTGCAGCCACTCAGAAAGGCTTATCATCAGATGAAGAAGGTACTGGGCGATAGCTATGATAATGTTCGTATCTACATGATGGCCAAGCATGGCTTGGAGCGTGATGCCCAGATGGCTTTCAAGAAGTCTCTGGAAGCTGACTATGAGGACGTGGCACAGAGAAGTGCGGCGTACAAGGCTTACAAGGGAGATATAGATCGTATTGTCAATGATACCGATTTGGAGCATGGCAAAATAGACTTCACTACTTGGAGACAGAGAGATAACGCTCTTAGAACGAAATATTCTCCTTCTTATATGAATTTCCGCTACGATAAGATGGGTATTGCTTTCGACTATTCTGGTCTGTCGGCTCTCTTCGATGGTTCAGACTTTGAGGAAGCTGCACATAAGTTGGTAAGGGATATTGAAAGCAAGCATATCGTTGAGACAAAAGAACTTTGGGATGCTACGAATGCGGCTACCAAGAAGATTCTCCGTGATGGCTATAAGGCTGGTATGATGAGCAAAGACACTTATCAGTATGTGCGTGATATGTATAGCCATTATATTCCTCTCCGTAGCTGGGATGGCACTACTGCCGACCAAGTATGGGACTATGTTGGTGGTGGCAAGGGTGCGTTCAATCAGACCTTGAAAAAGGCACACGGACGAACCTCTATCGCTGACGACCCTATCGCCTACATCGAGAATATGGCAGAAAGTGGAATCCTGCTGAACAACAAGAACTGGGTGAAGCAACACCTGATGCTCTTGGCTCAGAATCATCCAACTTCCCTGCTGACCCTGAGCAAGGCTTGGTATGTGAAGAGTACGGATGCCAACGGTAACGAAGAGTGGATTCCTGCTACACCTCAGATTACTTCTCAGATGAATAGCAATCAGGTGAAGGCTGCCATTGATGCTTTCGAGCAGAATATGGAGAAATTGGCTCAGACTGGCGATGCTACCCAGAAGAGAGACGGCTTGAACATAGCCTATCCTCAGACTCATAGCGAGGAGAGAGAACATGAGGTAAGAGTGATGAAGGATGGCGAGGAGTACGTTATCTATGTGAATGGTGATCCTCAGTTGGCCCAGGCGATGAACAATACCAGAGCGCACCGAGTAAGAGAGATTCAGAGTGGAAAACTGGATAGGGCTGCTGCTTGGTTGGGAAGAAAGATGGCTGCTGCCTATACCAGTCTTTCGCCTCTATTCATCCCTTCCAACTACTTCCGAGACCTGACCATGACGCTGGCATCTACCGCTATCCGTGAGGATGCTAAGTACAACTATCTGCTCAGAAAAAATCTTGCTACCTCTTGGAATCTTGGTTTTATGCTGAGAGACTATCAGAACGGCAAGTTGAGAGATAAGGTAAACAACGGAAATGCTACCAAGAAGGAACAGATGTTCTATGACTTCATGATGAATGGTGGCGAGACTGGCTTTGTCTCTTCGCTTGATGTGGAAGACTTGAAGAAGAAATTCAAGAATGACTTGAAGGATTTGGATAGATGGAAGACTAACCCAGTAAAGGTAGGACACACCATCATGGATGGCATTGAGTTCCTGAACAGAGCAATCGAGGATAGTAACCGATTTGCGGTTTACATGACCTCTATTCAATATGGACGTTCCATTGATGAGGCGGTGAATGATGCCAAGGACGTGACCCTGAACTTCAACCGCAAGGGTACTGGCGAATATGGCTGGCAGATGATTAGAAATCTTTATCTCTTCATCAACCCAGCGGTACAGAGTTTGCAGACCTTGGGTGCGCTTGCCAAGCATCATCCATTTAAGTTCACGGCTGTTACTGCATCATGGTTGACGAGTGGTGTGCTGGTTCCTATCGTTAATGCTGCCCTGATGAGTCTGTTGGGTGGTGATGATGATAAGGACAAGTACTGGCAGTTCACCAAGTGGGATAGACGAAATAACCTGATTATGTGGGTTCCGTTTACTCATGAGTATGTGAAGATTCCGCTTGCTCAGGAGTTCCGTGCCTTCTATGGAGTAGGCGATATGATTGCATCCAAGATGATGGGTGGCGAGTTGGCTGAGGAGAGTTGGAGCCAGTATGCAGAAGACTTGCTCGGTCAGGTGGTGGATATGCTTCCGCTCGACCCTACTGGCTATGATGGCAATATTGCGGTCAGTCTGATGCCGAATGCTATTCGCCCAGTCTTTGAGTTAGCTTTCAATGTTGACTTTACTGGCAAGCCATTATTCAAGGACACAGAGTACAACAAGTATGACCCGAACTTTACCAAGGCATACGTGGGCACTCCTGATTGGCTGGTGAGAGTATCGAAGATGGTTAACTCAATCGGAAACGACTATCCCGATGTGCAACAGAATAGCATTGATGCTTTCGGTAACCCAAGATACAATCTGAACAACCCTGGTGTGGTTGATCATGTATTATCTTCCTATCTCGGTGGTGCTTACACCATGGGCAGTCAGGTGCTTGGTTTGCTTACAAAGTCACTCAACGACCCGAAGGAAATCAAGGTGGCTGATATTCCATTATTCAGCAAGTTCGTCAGCAATCCTGATGATAGACCAGCTTCTAAGAAACAAGGCGATGAGTTCTGGAATATGAAGGAGAATCACGACCGTGCTGCCAATACCCTGAGCAAGTTGAAGAAACAGGCCAAGGTGGATGGCGATTACTCTATGCTGGAGCGTTTCTACGGCTCAGAGGAGTATAAGCTGTATAAGCAGGATGACGTGAAGGTGAAGAAGTATGAGGAAGACAAGAAGAAGGAACGTGCCGAGGAGAGTGGGGAGGAGTATAGACCTCACAAGTTGAATGCCGAGGATATATACAAGGCTCACGCTACTCCGAAGGACGATTTCGAGGACTTGAAGCTGAAACAACTCTACACGAAGTTGAATGGGTTTAAGTCTACTTACGACCTCTTGGTAGATACGGCTCCCAGTCAGAGCGATGGCTACTACAACACCAACAAGTCTGCCATTGATGCCATTGACGAGATTACTCTTGACAAGCAGGAGATTTCCGAGTTGAAGAAAGGCTTCTTGGATGATGGCAAGGATGCCTACAACGCTGAGGACATGAAACGGATTCGTGAACTGAGAAAGAAAGTTCTTGCCGTACTGGAGAAAGCCAACAAGGTAGTTGTGGCTAACCAGAAGACGAAGAAAAAGTAAATATGACTATCCCCTGGAAGTGTTGGGCTTTCGGGGGATATTTGCTTTCATTCTGAAACTTTTTGTTCCTTTAATTTGAATAAAATCTTTAATCTGTAAGTATTTACAAAGTTTAATATTTAAAATATTATATTAATATGGATATTTCGTAGCTTTAAGTTAGATTTGCCAAATCTAAGAATAATACAATCAAGGATTTTCAATCCTATAAACAAAAAATGCTTATGAATCAAGAAGAAGATGAAGACCGACGGGTCAGAGAATTGGCGGGAGAGATGGTTAAACTCGTCCCTGATCGCAGAAAAATAAAAACGGATTTACTTTACTTCAAGTATGCACCCATCTTGGTTATGCTTATCAGATGGTATGGTATATTTCAATTCTATGGCAACGATATGGAGATTACACTATGGTACGAAGAGAATGAGGAACCTGTATGGTTCTTCTACTTTATCACTTACATTCTTTATCCGATTTCGCTTTGGAAAGGGCAAGTGTTACACAGATTGTGTGTAGAATGGCGAATACCTATCCTGTATATAGCAGGGGTCAACGTGATACATGTCATGTTCGGATCTATTGTTATCACAAACAAGATGTATTGCTGTGATATGTTCCTTATTACACTCATTTTAATTCTATATGCTTATGTCGCAATTGGTAAATTACAGAATCATAGAGGCAGGACTTCGCGCTCTTGCTGATAAGGCACATGAGTCGGCAGTGGCGCAAGAAGAAGGGAAGCCCATACCTTGCGGACTGTCGGAAGGGGACTTGGAGTTGGTAGCACTCCTTACTGCCATGATGAACGATACGCAAGCCAATAAGGGTTGGTGTGCTCATGAAATGGGTAAATCTATCTCATCATTTGAGAAGTATGTTCACGATGGCAAGATACCCGAAGGCATCCACGACCAGTTCGGACACGAAAAGAAGTGGAACAAATCCCTTATCAGATTCTTTGCCAACAAGAAGGCTTTCTTCCGTAAGCAAGCAAAGAAGTACGGCATCAATATCTAAGAACAACTAAACCAAATATAGGAGGGGCTGCTTAGTTTCTCCTATACTCTTACGACCTTTTCCGTAATCGCAAATCGTTACTATTCAAACACTTAAACAACCTTTTACGAGTTTATCAACACCCATCCATATTATTCGTATCTTTGTGTCCGTAACGTTACAGAGTGAGTATCATTTTATGTTTAACAAAAGATTTCAGGATAATATGGAAAGTAAAACGTATGTATTCGGAAACGAAGGCTCAACATCTAATAATGGAATGCTTGGTCTTCTCGCACCTCTGCTCCAGAAGCAGGGTGTTGACCCAAATGTCCTTCTTGCCATGAAGGGTAACAATGGTTTCGGTGGTGAAGGTGGATGGTTCATGTGGGTAATCTTCCTTTTCTTCCTCATGGGTTGGGGTGGAAACGGCTGGGGAGGTTTCGGCAATGGTCGTGGTGGTCTCGCAAACGAGATTAACAATGACTATGGTCGTGGTCTCCTGATGGATGCCATCGGTGGCAACCGCAATGCGCTCAGCAACTTGGCTACCCAGTTGAACTGTACCGAAGGTCAGATTCAGAGTGCCATCTCTGCCTTGACCTCTCAGGTTCAGAATGTAGGTAATCAGGTAGGTATGAGCGGTATGCAGACTATCAATGCCTTGCAGCAGGGTAATATGCAGATTGCTCAGCAGATTGCCAACTGCTGCTGCGAGAACCGCTTGGCTATCTGCCAGCAGACTGGAACCTTGCAGAATGCCATCAATAACGTGGCAGTAGGTCAGGAGCGTACAGCTTCCTCTCTCGCTTATGCTACTCAGCAGCAGACTTGTGACTTGCACAACGCTATCAAGGAAAGCACCCAGACTATCGTTGATGGTCAGAAGCAAGCCGAGATGCGTGAGATGCAGAACAAGATTGATGCACTCCGTGAAGAGAACAGCACCTTCAAGTCTTCTGCTATGACCTCTCAGATTGTGGGCCAGGCGGTAGCTCCTATCAATGCGGTATTGGCTGGCTTGCAGAACGAGGTGGCTGGTATCAAGTGTAAGTTGCCTGAGACCGTGACCACTCCTTACAGCCCATTCACTGCGGTCCCTAACTGCGTGGCTTATCAGGCTGGCTTGTATGGTTTGAATGCTGCCAACAATGCAGGATTCTGGGGTTAATAGGAAAGGAGGCTGCTATGTTATGGTTAAGACCTTACACATGGGTGAATCGTAATGGTTCGGCAGCTATCGCTTCTACTGGCGTGAAGGTGAATACTGCCGATGTGGTGTTCACCTTTAAAAACCACGCCTTCGTGAATACCAGCTACAGAGGAACGATTTTCGTGAACCTGATGCAGGCTATTCCGACAGGAACGACTGGTACGCTGCCTATCCTTTTCGAGACCAACGGATCAACACAGGCTGTAACCAAGTATAATGGTGAACCCTTGACGGTTGCAGACGTGCCTGGGACTGGAGTGGTTCAGCTCTGGTTTGAGAGAGATACTAACACCCTTCAACTGATGACGGGTATTGTTTAACAAGAATAGATAATAGGAG
>ENA-OUOU01000198-OUOU01000198.1-human-gut-metagenome-genome-assembly--contig:-NODE-198-length-41346-cov-6.355647_pt1 | contig 41346 bp, 42 predicted proteins | sample MGYA00237936_ERZ548765 | MGnify/ENA primary metagenome ERZ548765 (study PRJEB26490, sample SAMN05356889) | human gut metagenome | biome: terrestrial biome; feature: human-associated habitat; material...
TTAAGCGTTTGAAACCCGGCGTTTATGCGGGGCTACGCTACTCTTGGTATTATTCCCACTCGCCAAGTGGAAACACACTCTAAACTTTTTTGTATAGACCGTTTGATTCCATTTGGCTTTATTTGATACCAGTTATCCCAATCCTACGGGGTATCCGACTTTCTGCTATCAAAAAGCTATCAGGGGATGCTATCAAAAAACGAGATAAACTAATAATCTACTTTTTCTGAAACCAAAATGCGCTCCATAAGATGGTTGGCAAACGATAGAAGCTGAAGTGAGCGTTCTTCAGTATCTTCCCAGTCAGAATCGTGGGCTCTGGGATTTCTAATTCCAACCATGCAGCCAGCCAGAATCTGCATATATCCAGATTGCTCATTTTGCTCAGAAGTACTCACACATTCATTTAATCTCAGCAATGGTTTGTTTGGAGAGAAAGCAGTTTGCATTAGTTTAGCTCCTGTAAGGTCAGTTTGTTGAAGTCCTGCCTTTACTTTAACTGTGTTGTCTAACAATTTGTATGCTTCTTCAACAGCACGGGCATGATGGCCATCCTTGAAGAGCTTCTCTGTTTTTCTCCGTAACGCTTTGTTCGTTATAACTGCATCGTAAGTTGATGTGTTGTTGGATTCCGTTTCTGTTGCATCTATTATGCTAAAGTCATGATTAATGCCTTGCGCTATTAAGAGAATATCTGTTGCGCACCCCATTAGTTTCCAGCTCCATATAAGTGTTTGGCCATACTCGCAAAGATTGCTTCAATTTGCTCTGGCGTTGATTCTGGAGATATATGGATTTGCAAATCAATATGAAGATTTGGGCGATTCCCGTGGGGTTGGGGCTTAACTACAGGATCAGACGGCTCACTATCTTCCTTCGACTTTGAAGGAGCTTGCGGTTTGGCTATTTTTGAAACTGCTTTGCCAGATTTTTTCGGCGTCGCAATATTCTTATCTTTGATTTCTCCACTTTTTAATAGCATAAACAGAGCTACCATCTTGTCAGCAGCACCTTGCCCAACACCTTGACTCATGAACCAGTTCCTTGCCGAAGCTCTATCCACGTTTGAGTCAGGGAATAAGTCCAGAAGCTCTGTGGGGTAGACATTCTTTATGATTGAACTACAAACTTCCTTGTATTTGTTGTCCAAGCGCCAGTCATTCGCAAGTGCTGTCGGTTTATTCTCCTCGTCTAATAACCCAATTCGACGCATCGGAGTAATAACATTACTATTTGCAGAACTATCACTACTAAGGGTCAGAAGAGTTTTTACATAATTAGGTGTTGCTATAGCGGGTAGGGATGCTTTGAACTTTTCTCTGATTGTCCACCAGTTCTTTTCAGAAATCATAGGATAACTATTGCTGTCTGCCATACTACTACTTCCTTTCATAGATTTTAATTTTTCGTTAGAGTGTATGGACTATATGTAAATCCATAATATCACAGTTCCAACCGCTTTGCTTCCGTGCGAAGAAAACTTGTGCATTGCTGAATGATCTGTTTTTCCACATCGCTGCTTTTCACCATTCGTTTAATAGTACATTCCCATACGATCAAACACTTAATGCCATGCTCCAGCAATTCTGCTTTCACTGCACTATCCCGTCTGACATTATCATCAAACTTTTTCTGCCAGAATTCCACGCGACTCTTTGGTGTATATGCGTATTTGCAGCCTGGGTGACGATGCCAGAAGCAACCATTGACAAAAATCGCAGTATTATATTTGCGCAGAAAAATATCAGGATGCCCCGGAACAGACTTGTCTGCAATCCGATAACGATAGCCCTGTGCAAAAAGCAGTTTCCGCAGATACACTTCAGGCTTTGTGTTTTTTGATCGTATCGCAGACATATTCTGACTGCGTTTTTCCGGAGAAACAATATCCGCCATCAGAGTCCTTCGACCTCGCGCACATAAGAAACGAACTTTGAAAGCGTCCATATTCTGTCCTGACGGTCTGCGGGATAGGATGTAATGTATTGTCTGGGAACAACAAGAATAACATTCTCGCTCTGCATTTCGTCCATCTGTGCAGGGGAGATTCCCTGCTGGAGCGTACAGAGATATTTGGGTCTGTCACGCAAACGGTCGGCTTCATTGATAACCTGACGCCAGCGATCCTTGCAGGTCGTTTTTGCAGCCAGAGAGATCAGCCTTTCTGTAGGGAAAGTCATATCATGATATGATGCCTGCGAAGGGAAGATAAAGTCCGGTTTCTTGTTGCCCTCTGTAACAGCCTGTGCGGTGTATATGATTTCATTGCCGTCAAAGATTGCAGAAAGGTGATGCTCCAGACTCTTTCCTGCACGGCTCTTTCTGCGGTTCAGAACCATATTTGCCATCGTGATAAATTCGTCTACGGACGTAAATCCGCGTGCGATGGCATCCCCATATCGTGCGTGTTCAATCGCACGAAAAAGTGCATACTCCGTATTTGTCCAGTCGATGATCTTACGGTCAGGATTTGTGCGGATAAATTCAAGATGGTCATATACACGGTTCTGAATGTCACGAGCTGCTGCGGACATTTCTTCTGAGAGAGGAAAATCTACTGTCAGCCCTGCAATAAACTCCTGAATGGCAATCCGTTCCTGCGTTTCTTCCTGTACCCGCCCAGCATCAATCAACTGATTTGTCTCTGTTGGACTGATGCCGAATGCGTCAAGGAACTGGTCGATATCTTCTTCGGAATTCAGTACAAATGCCTGATAATCCTCAGCATCACATTTTGTAAATACAAAAAGCGCCCCTGTATACTCCGGTCGCAGGAAAGGAAAACCGCGCCCGAAGTTTGTAATCCGATACTCGTTTCGTGTACCCTTTCCGTAGTAAATAAAGCGGGTATCTGTTTCAATACCGTCCTGCCATTTGACCTTTACCCATTTTTCCTTGTTCGTCCCCTTGATACCCGGTTCATCAAAAAGGATGGGGATTGACGGCTTTGAAATATAGATTCCCGCCTGATGCCCTCCGGTCAAGCCGGTATCATTTGCCGCAAGAAACTTGCAATAAGCTCTCTGACCGCTCAGAACAGCCTGTATTGCCTGAATTGCGTATCCTTCTGGCATTTATATCACCTTCCTTTGCGGAATATTGGAAAAAGCAATTTCGATTTGCGGGTCAGTATCGAGTTGTTCCAGCTTTGCAACAATCAGCTTTGCGACATCGGACATAAGCGGAACAACAACGGAATTTCCAAACTGTCGATATGCCTGCGTATCCGAAACCGGGATTTTGAAGCTGTCGGGGAATCCCTGCAATCTTGCACACTCACGCGGCGTCAAACGACGTGGATTCTTTCCACGCTGTTCGATCAGAATTTCAGAACCGTCTTTATAATAACGGGCGCTGATCGTTCTGGTCACTCCGTCCAGAGGGGCGATTCCGTAGCCAAAACCATTGCCTGCTTCACGGTGTTTTGCAGCATAGTTTTGAAGGTAAATCCAGAGTTTATCTGAAAGCGTATACTTCTCACTAACCTCTTTTTCAAGAATATCACGCACGACCGGCTGCTTCTTCAAAGGGTGCAGATCAAAAGAAAAACTGACATTCTCTCCATACCGTTCTTTATCAAAGCCGACAATGACAATACGCTCTCTGTGCTGCGGCACATAGCCTTTTCCGTCAATGATTTGAAAGAATACTTTGTAGTTCAGCTCCCGCAGAGATTCCTGGATAATCTGAAAAGTTCTGCCTTTGTCATGGCTGCAAAGATTTTTGACATTCTCCAGCATAAACGCTTTCGGACGCTTTGCTTTCAGGATACGGCATACATCAAAGAAAAGCGTTCCCTGGGTCTTGTCCTCAAAACCGGTAGCACGCCCCAAACTGTTTTTCTTCGAAACCCCGGCGATTGAGAACGGCTGACAGGGGAATCCCGCTACAAGAATATCATGATCCGGGATGCTTTCAGCCTGAACCTTTGTAATATCACCGTCCGGTTGCACACCAAAGTTTGCGTAATAGGTCTGCTGGCTGTACTTATTCCATTCGTTAGAATAAACACAGCACCCACCGGCTGATTCGAATGCAAGTCGCATACCGCCAATACCTGCAAATAAATCAATAAAGGTGTACCCATTACAATCCTGAGAAGGTTCTTCCTTTGCCTTGACGAGCATTTGCCTAATTGCTACAGACAGGCAGTCCTGCATGGACTGTCCACTTACTACAGAATAGTCGCTGAGTTCCTTATAAATATCATCATCTACGCGGATGTGAACCTGCTTTGCCATTTTGCTTTCCTCCATCTGGGACAAGAACAATACCTGATTTTTCCCCATTATAACACACCTCTCGTTTGAATTCAATATGATGGGGAAAGGTTATGTACCTGATTTTTCCCCATATGGTTAATGCTTATTTTGCATTTCTCAACCGATTTGTATTTCCTTTGGCAAGCTCGCTTGCTGCCTGTCGGCGCTCATTTGAATACGGCGCGGTCAGACGGACGGCGAACCGCCTGCGGTCGATCTCGAAGGTCAGACCGCCCTGTTCGTCATCGTCGGTCTGCCTGCACAGATTGGGATATGCCGCCGCATACTGTGCCAGCCGTTTTTTGAGCGCGGTATTATGCGTCTGGATTTCAACGGCTTTGCTGGCTTCGTCAAAATAGATGCAGGTTGTTTTCTGCCGCTTGGTCAGTCCGGTTTTCATATTGCCTCCATTTCCGCCTGTTCTGCAAAAACAGGCGCATTTTCAAGATTTTTTGTCAGCTCTACACCTGCAAAAACAGGTTGATTTTTGCATGGGGAGCGCCCAGGCGATACGCTGCTTGATCTGGACGCTCCCACTTGATAAAATCGGTTTTTCTCAGTTCAACACGACATCAGCGGGCATCGTCCCGCATTGCCGCTTTTTCTCTGCGTGGACGGAAGAAATGCCAGAGGTTATTGCGCTGAATTACGTCTTCATAGTGTTGAACTTTCCCGCGAAGCTCTGCGTTTTCGCGTTCCAGATCCGATGTGCGGAGTTTGCTGCGAACGGATTTGTACTCAGAAAGTTCCTGCTTCAAACCGGCGACCTCTGCCTTGAGTTTTGCAATCAGCCTGTTTGCCGCATCCAAAGCCTTTTGCAACTTGGATTCCTTTTTCTCGGCTGTAATGTACTTCTTTGCAAGCGTGGACAGGCGTTCAAAATCCTCACGTTTCACGGCAACCTTGTTTGAGAATGGGACAGAATTCGCCTCAATCTTTTCGATAGCTGCCACATTGACCTGCTGATTCTGAATTTTCTCAATCTGTCTGCCGAGCGTCGTCGCCTGCTGTTCCTGCTGGCGGTTCTGCTCCGTGAGTTCTGCCAGCCGCGCCTGCTCCTGCTGCACCTTGAACTGCGTCACAGTCAAGTGTTCCTCCGAGCTGCTACGTTCACCACGCTCCACATCGTTGTACCCGGCGTCGCGCATATACCGGAAGAAATCATCCTGCAAAACGCTGTAGGACTTCTTGAGAATGGGTTTGCCCTTGGAACTTAAAATCGGCTCACCGTTCTCGTCCAGCGCAGGCTTGGAAGCCCATTTCTTGCTCATGCTGACCTGCTGTATTGTTTCCTTGACCGTGCCGCGAAGCGTCTCATCCTTGCAGCGCTTCGACCACAGGATTTGCTTCTCCACGACAGGGATGTAGACCACATGAAGGTGGTAGTGGTACACGTCCTGCCCCAGTGCATCGGACATGGCGCGGTTGCGCTCGTCGGCGTGCATGACCGCCGAAAGAATGTACTGCTCACCGCCGACGATTTTGATTGCAGCTTTGTAGGCATCGGAGTAAAATTGTTTTGCAAACTCATAGCCGCCGTGGTTATAGAAGTACGCGGAGTTGACGTCGAAGATCAGCTCTCCGAATTTCTCGGCATCCGCTTTCAGACCGCGTGTGGAGATCACGCCGTCGGAGCGCATCTGCTCGAACATCTCCTTATACCCGGCAGTTGGTGTTTTGAAATGGACGTTGTATGGTGTCCGTTCGGGAACGATGTCCTGATTGACATACGACGATTTTTCGCGCTCGTTGTGTGCCTGCGCGTTGCCGATGTCTGCGTCTTTCATTCTCGCGTTTCTTGCGGTGGTACGGTGAATACCGTCGCCTCTTGCCATAGGCAGTTTACCTCCTAATTTCAGATTGTGCAGGACAGGTAGCTTTCGGGGAGGCACTTCTGCGGAAGTGTAATAACCCACTATGATACTTTCATCCTGCGGCTGCAAAGTATCGTGGGCTCTCCGAGGGGGAACGGGGAATGCGGCTTCTGCGGAAGCCTCTGCCGTGGCTTGCAAGTAGTACCCACTTTGCAAAATCCACGGCGTGACCGCCAGCCTTTCAGCAATCGAATTTGCTTCAACGCTGCCGCCCACAGGCAGAGAGAATTTTGAAAATCCTCTCCGCCATCCATCTCAAAATCTGCGGGTTTTTCGATGGAGACGGGGATGCGAGGGGCTGTGTCAGCCAATGCTTTACCTTGTCTGCCAGCAACAGGAGCGTGGCACGCTCCTGTCACAGCTCCCATGGAGGAGTAGTCCAGCGATAGCTTCGCGGCACTCCACGCCGGTCAAGATACTCCTGCCGCGCCTGCTCCCGTTCTTCTTCGTTGGGAGCGGTTTTGTACCGGGAATAGAGCTGCCGGTTCAGCATGGCGTCGAGCTTTTGCTCCAAGCCCTGCCGGATTTCTTCTTCAAAATCATCCTTGCCCCGCAGATGGTACATGGCGAGGTCGATGAACAGATCATAGGGGATTTGTACGCTTTTCATTTTCCTATCCTTTTCTATCCGCGACGGTCGCAACGATTGCGACGGTTGCTTTGATGGCATCATTTCCACCGTCGCGACCGTCGCAGCCGTCGCGCTGTCCTCATTCGATTACTTCGTACTCAACATTGTCGATTACCATATAGGTGAGCTTCACCTGCCGCCCGGAGTGTTTTGCTCTGTTCTCATACCTCACATGGTACTCGTCCAGCAGCCTGCCGGATTTAACGTTCAGGTATTTGGTGAGGGCATTTGCCGCCATGCCTGTATTCACCGCTTCCGCAAGCTCGGTCGGACTGCCTGTCCATTCTCTGCTTTCGGAGGAAACAAGCTGGGAAACCGTATCCAATACCGGGTCGGGCGGCTCCTGATACGGCTCGTTCTCTGTCCGTTCAAGGCTCCATATCTGCGTGTCGGCATCTTTTTTCAGATATAGAATCTGATCCTGTTGATCTCGCCCCACGGCATCGACCGTGGCCTCCAATGCTGTCCGTTTTTTCTTCTGCATCAGGAGTGCTCCGTCTGCACAACCGAGAAGTCCTGTTGTGCCGGAGATCGTTTCAAAGCTGTCCCCGGCTGGCTGTTTTCTTGTGTGATGGACGGTAACGATGCAAATGCTGTGTCTGTCCGCAAAACGCTTGAGCTTTCCGATGATCTCATAGTCGCTGGCGTAGCTGTAAGCCTCGCCTCCGGCCTCCCGAATCTTCTGCATGGTGTCAATGATAACCAGCTTCGTGTCGGGGTGTTCCTTTATGAAATTCTCAAGCTGCTCGTCAAGACCGTTTCCGATTTTGTTTGCTGCCGTTGCAAAATGCAGGCTGGCGGTATCCGCCACGCCGTACATCATAAACATCCGGCTCTGGATTCTCTGGAAATCATCCTCCAGCGCAAGGTACAGAACCGTACCCTGGTGGACTTCATAGCCCCACAGCCTTTGCCCTGTGCTGACATGGTAGGCAAGCTGCGCTACCAGAAATGATTTTCCGATTTTGGGCGCTCCTGCGAGGATATATGCCCCGGAGTAGAGCAGACCGTCTATGACGGGCGGTCTGCTCTTGTATGCGGTCTGATACAGCTCTGTCATGGAAACGGTATGAAGATAATGTGGGTCGTTCATGCGCCGGATTTTCTCGCGCATTTCCTCAATATTTTCCTCCGGGGGATTGCTTTCGCAGGTTTCATGTGGTATGCTCTGGTAAGTTGAATTGTGAGGCGGCTGCCCTCCATCTGCGCCAACAGATGGGATGAGGGCGGTCGTTTTCTCATTTTCCGTCATTGCGCTCACCTCCGGGAATCTGGAAGCCGTAGAACTTCTGCTTGAAATACTGGGCGGGGCATTTTCCGGCAACGGTCAGATAGCCTTGGGATTTCAGTTCCCTGTTCATTTCCCGGACGATCTGATACGCCTTGCTGCGGCTGATGCCCATGATCTCTGCCACCTCTGACGCTGTGATAAACTGTGCTCTCATAGTACCTCCTGTTTCAATGTGATCTGCCTCGGCCTGCGTATCTTTTATTCACCCTCCTTTCTCCAGCCTCTCCAAAATACGCACCCTGAGTACATATTTTATTATACGCATACAAGATACATCTGTCAAGCCTTTGGAAAATAAAAATATGTACTTGCAATTCGCTTTATTCTGTGGTATGATATGGACGAGGTGAATCAGACATGGACAATTTCGATTATCCCGCCATTGGGCAGAGAATCAAGCAGCTCCGAAAACGCAAAGGGCTGAACCAGACCGAGCTGGCACAGATGCTGAAAAAATCCCTCCGCACCGTACAGAAGTACGAAACCGGAGAGATCGAAGTGTCGATTGCCGTTGTCAATCAGATTGCCGACCTGTTGGATTCAACGCCGACCTATATCCTCGGCTACGAATCCAGTACAACACAGATCAGGACGCTTGCCGATGTGATGGACTTCCTCTTTAAGCTGGAAACGGTGGAGGGCATCGACTTCAAGATCAATGTGCAGAAGCCGCCCCGCAGCAAGCAATGGGAGTGCTCGGTTTCCTTTGATGGAAAGAGCACGGCGGAGTTCAATGCGGATATGTGCCTCTTTCTTGAACAGTGGGAGGACGAGCGCAGCGAGCTTCGCGCCTATAACTCCACGCAGGCAGCATATAAGCGCTGGAAGGAGCAGACTTTGGCATATTACGCCGCGAACGCAGTCAAATGCACAGAGCCGGAGGAACTTGACCGCGATGAGCGAATCGCAAAGCGGACGGAGTTTCTGGAAAGGGAATACGGTAAAAGCGAGAGTAACGAGTGAATAACCTGATCAAAGCCTGATTCTTGAGGGAAGGAGGTAAAAATGTCGGTAACAAAAGACGGCGACACCGGTCGCTGGATGTCGCAGATCCGGGTAACGGACTGGACGGGAAAGACAATCCACAAAAAGAAGCGCGGCTTCGCCACCAAAAAGGAAGCCCTTCAATGGGAACGTGACTTCATCAGCCAATCCACAGGCAGCCTCGGTATGACCTTCGGCGACTTCATCGCTTTGTATGTCAAGGATATGGAGCACCGCCTCAAGCCCTCCACCGTTGCCAGCAAGAAATGGCTGATCGACCTGAAGGTGACGCCCTTCTTCAAGAAAATCCCGCTGAACGAGATCAAGCCTACCCATGTGCGCCAGTGGCAGAACTCTCTGACCAGCTACCGGGATGAAAACGGCAAACCTTACGCCCAGACCTATCTCAAGTGCATCAACAACCAGCTCACGGCGATTTTCAACTACGCAGTCAAATACTATGGGCTGAAAGAAAATCCCTGCCACAAGGCGGGGAGCATGGGCAAGAAGAAAGCCGATGAAATGCTGTTCTGGACAAAGGACGAGTTCCAGACATTTATCGAGAGCATGAAAGACCGTCCCGCCAGCTACACGGTATTCATGACCATGTACTACACGGGGATTCGGGAGGGAGAGCTGCTGGCACTCACACCGTCGGACATCGACTTCGAGAAGAAGACCCTGACGGTGAACAAGAGCTATCAGCGCCTCGGCAAAGAGGATATTATCACCACTCCGAAAACACCGAAAAGCATCCGTACTATCCCTATTCCCGACGGCCTTTGCAACTGTTTGCAGGAGTATATGTCCCATTGCTACGGGCTGCAAAAGGACGACAGGCTCTTTCCCTACACCAAAAGCTTTCTATACCACGAAATGGAGTATGGCTGCAAGACTTCGGGCGTGAAGCGGATACGGGTGCATGACATTCGACACAGCCACGCCAGCCTGCTGGTGGAGATGGGCTTCTCTCCGCTGCTGATCGCGGAGCGGCTCGGACATGAAAAGGTACAGACAACGATGGACACGTACAGTCACCTGTACCCCAACAAGCAGGTGGAGGTAGCCAGACAGCTTGACGGCATTATGCCGTGAGCCTCTGGCTACAAAAATCGCTGCAAATGTAGCCAATTTGTAGCCGCTAAAAAAGAAAAATCCTGAAAAACGCTGTATTGCCAACGCTTTTCAGGATTCAGAAAACACTAAATATTTATTCCCACTCGATAAAGGTGTCCTTTGCGGCGGTAACAGCAACGATGTTGTAAGCCATATAGTAGCCGCCGTCCACCGCCTGGAGCTGATAGCCTACCACATTGCCGTTGGAGATGGCAAAGCTGCCAAAGTCCACCACACTGGCGGCAAATAGGCCCTCGCCCTCTTTGCCGTTATCCGTGAATGTCGCGCGGAGCTGCTCATCGCCCAGGGCGGAGGACTTCATCGGGCTGGCAGAGGGATAGCGGTCGGTGACGGTGAAGTCATTGAACTGGGGAAAGGCATATCCGGAATAGGCAGGCTCTACCTCCGATGCAAATGCCGTATACTGTGAGAATATTTTGAAAAAGCCCTCTGTGGATGGGTTATCAAGCACAGCGGCCTTGGTGAAAAGGGCCGCTTGGGTATTCCCCATGCTGTAGTTCTGCTGCCATGCTTCTTTGCCCGCCTGACTATGGAGCAGGACGTCTGCCTTCAGCAGTACAAACATCTGGTTTAGCGGCTCAGCTGGGTCGTATACCCGAATACTGTGGTAGATATTTGTTCCGCCGGTCGTTACCGTCCAGCCCTTGGGGATGGTCATGCTGAAATCGGCGGTTTCGTATTTTTCGGTCTGCGCGGCTTTTGCCGCTGTTTGCGTCACCTTGACTCCGCGTTCTGTTTGTTCGGTTTTTGTGCCGTCATCGTTCACAACGGTTTTGCTGCCGCAGGCGGCAAGAAGCAAGGTCATGACCAAGGCCAGCGCAAGCGCCGTGATTCGTTTTGCATTCATCGTGTTTCTCTCCTTTTCCTTATTTCTGATCATAGTCCCAATAGAAACGGCAGGGATCGTATTTTTGATACGCACCGTATCCGTCTGTAAGCACCTCGGCAATGGGGAGCATCGTATAGTCCTCGGTGATCACGTGGCTTGTGCTGATGTTGCGGACATCACCGTAAAAAGCGGTGAGCAGATCAATCTTTCTTAATTTCAGATCGCAATTGAGATGCTGCGCAGCAGGATAGTAGGGAGACACCGAGCCGTCCGGCGCAAGCTGCGCTTTTGCATCGCTGTCGTCCAAAGGCTCCGAGGCATACACGATCTCATAAAAGGCACAATTGGTCATCAGAATGTTCCGATTAAACAGCCGGATCGGTGTTTCACCGGCAAGCTCGGACAGCTCCAAATCAAAGGCAATGTACTCCCGCCGATCCATGTCCCGATACCAATTCCAGCCGGTCGTACCCTTATCAAGATATTTGCCCGAAAAAAGCAGGCTGACTTTACCGCCGGCAACGGCGATCATCGGATCGCCGGAGTAGACCTTATCGGCATTTAAGTATTCTGCCGTATGATCCTCCAGCGTCTTTCCGTCGGAAGCATAGCGGTAAACACTTCGGAACAGCGGATGCTGCGCCTTATCCATCGGTGAGGCCGCAAACGGCGGGCTGCTGACCTTATAGCCGGAGCCGTCATTTAAGTAGATCTCGCCCATTTCACCGTCATGGGTCAGACGCCAGTATCGGATGTTTTTTCCGGGCAGGGTGCCGACCTCCTGTATGTTCTTGCCGTTTGCCAAAACAGAGTTGAAATTTGCCTGATATAGCTTCCCGTCAGCCACCACGAGATCGTTGACGGTTTTACTGTAGCCGTGATCCAGATTACAATCGAATTCGGCGTATTCGTTTATAATGCCCTCGCCGCCGAGAAATTTTGTGTAGTCCGATTGGTTATACGGCTTGCCGCGCTCCTTGAGAAGCGCCTGTTCCAGATTTACCGGCTCTGCCTGGGTAGCTGTGCTTTGCCCGCTGCCCGGGTCCGGCTTCTTGGCCTCGCCGGGGGAGGCGGAGCACCCGCACAGTGCAACAGCCAGCAGTGCTGCGTACAGGAACAGCCGGGGGACAAACAGAAATTTTGCTTTTCCAGCTTTTTCCATTCCTTTCTTCCTTTCCCACACATGTTATTATTTGCAATTATAGCATAGAGCAAGGCGGACTACAGGGCGTTTCCCGAAGTGTCAATTGACACTTTTGGAATTATATGTCATGAAGCACTTTCCTTTTGGCTACGCCTCCTGTATAATGACTAAAAACAAAACTATCCGGAGAAAAGCCATGAAATTCTGTCAGCAATTAAGTGAATACCTCTGCCGGCTCTCCTGCACAGGAAAGGAGCTGTGCGCCCTGGCCGGCATATCTGCCGCCTCCTTCAGCCGATATAAAAACGGAGAACGGGTCCCGGAGCTGGGTACTCCGGCCTTTGAGGGCCTGTGCCGCGCCCTGGGGGAGATTGCCGAGCAAAGAGGCTATGGAGACCTTACCGCCGACGCTGTGCGGGCGGCATTTGCTGCCTGCGAGGACTTTGTAGCCACGGACAAGGAGCAGCTACGGCGCAATTTTAACACCCTGGTGGCGGCCATGGGCATCAACCTTACCCGGCTGTGCCAGTACACCAATTATGATCCGTCCACCATCTTCCGCATTCGCAACGGGAGCCGGCGGCCTGCCGACTCCCGGCAGTTTGCCGGGGCCGTGGCCTCCTTTGTGGCCCGGGAGGTCGCTTCGCCCCGGGAGCTGGAGGCCCTGGCGGAGCTGCTGGCCTGCCCGGCGGAGGATATAGCAGACCTCTCCTTTCGCTATACGCGCCTGTGCAGTTGGCTGATGCAGGAGCAGCCTGCCCGCAGCGAGGGCGACATCACCGACTTTTTAAGCAAGCTGGACGAGTTCGACTTGAACGAGTATATCAAGGCCATCCATTTTGACGAGCTGAAGGTGCCCTCTATGCCCTTCCAGTTGCCCACGGCCCGCTATTATTACGGCCTGGGGGAGATGATGGACAGTGAGCTGGACTTTCTCAAGGCCACGGTGCTCAGCCGGTCCATGGAGCCGGTGACCATGTACAGCGATATGCCCATGGGCGAAATGGCCAAGGATCCGGAGTTCCCCAAAAAGTGGATGTTCGGCATGGCCATGATGCTGAAAAAGGGCCTGCACCTGAACCAGATCCATAACCTGGACCGATCCTTTGAGGATATGATGCTGGGGCTGGAGAGCTGGATCCCCATGTACATGACCGGGCAAATTTCCCCATACTATCTGAAAAACGCGCCCGGCGGCCCCTTTTTACACCTGCTGAAGGTGTCCGGAGCAGCGGCTCTCAGCGGCGAAGCCATCGCCGGGAGCCACGCTGAGGGACGGTATTACCTGACCAAAAACAAGCGGGAGCTGGACCATTACGCCATGCGGGCCCGGGCCCTGCTGGATAACGCATACCCCCTTATGGATATCTATCGCAGTGACCGGGAAAGCGAGAGGAATACTTTTCTGCTGGCCGACACCAGAAAGCCGGGGCACCGCCGCAGCATCCTCTCCACATTGCCGCTGTATACGGCCAGTGAGGACCTCCTGGAACGTATTTTGGCCCGGAACGGCATTGATGCGGAACAAAAGCAAAGAATAAAAAGGTACGCCGCGGCGCAGAGACAAAGAATCATGGCCATCCTGGCAGAGGGAACAGTGGAGGACGAGAGCCCGGCCTTTACGCCGGAGGAATTCAGGGAGAAGCCGCCGGTGCTGGAGCTGTCGGGGGTGTTCTGCGAAGCCGACATTCCGTACAGCCAAGAGGAATATACGGCGCATTTGAACGATACGAAGGCTTTTGCCGCTCAGAATCCGAATTACAGCTGGGAGATGAGCGGAAGCCAGGCGTTCCGCAACCTGCAGATCCTGATCCACCAGGGGCGATGGGTCATGGTGTCCAAGGGCAAGGCGCCGGCCATCCACTTCGTCATCCGTCACCCTAAGCTGCGCTATGCCATTGAGAGCTTTATCCCGCCCATAACGGAGCATGGATAGGCAGATGTCCGCTATACAAAAAGAGACCGGCAGATTTCTGCCGGTCTTTTCTTGTGCTATTGTAAAGGGGCCTCTGTAGTGCTCGGCTTTACTTCACCTGCCCGTGATAGTATTTTTTGGCGCAGAATTCCAGCCGGACCTCCACGGTGCCCTCGTCCTCCATCCAATCGGCAAAGTTGGAGAAATTCCGCTCTGCAACGCTGAATTTCAGCAGGTTGTGGGTGCGGACGTTTTCCCTTTTGCAGAAAGCATAGATCCACTCATCGAAGGTCATGCCGTCCTGGAGGCAATCCAGCATCTCCTGGGCCTTGCTTTCAAGAAAGCGGATGTTCTCGCCGATGAGGTCTGTGATGTCTGTCAGCACCTCCTTGTGAGCCACGATATAGGCGGGACAATGGAGGGCATAAAGGCTGCGCTTGCTCTCTAAGTCCCGGGCGATGAACATGGAGGTGGGGAGCTTGGCCCCCTCAATCTCCGAGCGGCTAATGAGACAATCCCCAAGGTAGGCTACACCGTCCGGGGTGATGATGCCGATGTGGCCGGCGCTGTGGCCGGGGAGCTGCAGGATGCCGAATTTCACACCGCAAAAATCCAGCTCTGTGGCGTCGGCGGAGATGATTACATCGGCGGTGAAGCATTCCTCCAGGAAATAAGCCCGGCTGCGGCCATAGGTCAGGGCCACGTAGTTGGCCCGGTAGGCGTCGGGATTCACGGAGATGCCCGCCTCAATGATCTGCGCAGCGGCAATGGCGCCATACCGCTGCTGGAGATAGCGAACGTTGCCCGTGTGGTCAAAATGGGCGTGGGAGCAGAGAATGCCCTTGAGATGGAAGCCGTTGTCCTCCAGCAGGTGGGTCAGGCCGCTGCGGTCCAGCTTGGCATAGCCTGTGTCCAGCAGGACAATATCGGTGTCATTTAATTTATAAATAGGCAGCAGGGCTGTGGCGGCCACAGCCACATAGGTGCTGCCCAGGACATGGCGAAGCTCCATGAGGCGTTTTTCTCCTTTTTATCTTTTGAATTTCTCCACCTTTTTCATTTTAAGAAAACGGATTGCCGCTGCCGCTTTTGCAAACTGATTTCGCAGTGACAGGCTGCAATGACAGATTTTGATAATCTCATTATATCCATCGAGCGAAGAAAAACAAGAGCTGCCTTTTGCGAAAATTTCATTTACAAAAGGCGGGAAGTATTGTAAAATACTGTGGAGAATAAAAACAGGAGGATTTGTATGGACGAGCCGAAATATAAACGGGTGCTGCTGAAAATCAGCGGTGAAGCCCTGGCGGGAGAAAAGCACTTTGGCCTGGACTTTGGCGTTATGGGCCGGGTGGCGGATGTCATCAAGGAATGCGTGGAGATGGGTGTTCAGGTGGGCATCGTTATCGGCGGCGGCAACTTTTGGCGCGGCGTAAAGAATGGCGAGGGCTACATCGAGCGCACCCGGGCCGACCACATGGGCATGCTGGCCACGGCTATGAACTGCATGGCTATGGCCGACGTGCTGGAGCAGAAGGGCGTGGATGTGCGGGTGCAGACCGCCCTGGAAATTAAGGAGGTAGCTGAACCCTATATCCGGGCCCGGGCCATCCGGCACCTGGAAAAGGGACGGGTGGTTATCTTCGGCTGCGGCATCGGCAGTCCCTTTTTCTCCACGGATACCGCGGCGGTGCTGCGGGCGGCGGAGATCGGCGCGGACGTCATCCTGCTGGCCAAAAATATCGACGGCGTTTATAACTGCGACCCGGCCAAGTTTGCCAATGCAAAGAAATTCGACTCTATTACCTATGACGATGTGCTGGCTCAGCATCTGTCCGTGATGGATAGCACCGCCACCAGCCTGTCTATGGATAATCACATCCCTGTTTTGGTATTTGCCCTGAAGGATCCCTACAACATCATCCGCGCCCTGCGCGGAGAAAAAATCGGAACGATCGTAAAGGAGGCTTAACCCCATGCTGAAAGACGAATACAAGGTTTACGAAGAAAAAATGAAGAAGAGCATCGAGTCCGTGAAGAATGACTTCGCTGCCGTGCGGGCGGGCCGGGCCAATGCCGCTGTGCTCAATCGCATTTCCGTGGACTATTACGGCACCCCTACGCCCATCCAGCAGGTGGGCAGTGTGGCGTCTCCGGATCCCCGGACCCTAGTCATCACCCCCTGGGACGGGTCTTTGCTGCGGGCCATTGAAAAGGCCATTCTGGAGTCCGACCTGGGCATCAATCCCCAGAACGACGGCAAGTGCATCCGCCTGTCCTTCCCCCAGCTCACCGAGGAACGCCGCAAGGAGCTGGTGAAGCAGATCCACAAGTATTCTGAAAACGGCAAGGTGGCCGTGCGCAACATCCGCCGGGACGCCATGGATAAGTTTAAGAAGATGCAGAAGGCCTCTGAGATCACCGAGGATGAGCTGAAGCTGGCGGAAAAGGACCTGCAGAAGATTACCGACGACAACTGCAAGGAGCTGGATAAGCTCCTGGAGATCAAGGAAAAGGAACTGATGTCTGTCTGATGGGGCTGTTTTCCAAAAAAGTCTCTCATAAGGCGGGGCAGGTGGATAAAAGCCGCCTTCCCCGCCACATCGCTATCATTATGGACGGCAACGGTCGTTGGGCGAAGAAGCGCGGGCTTCCTCGTACTGCCGGACATAAGGTGGGCGCAGAGACGTTCCGCAAAATCGCCCTGTACTGCAAGGCCCTAGGCGTGGAATACCTGACCATTTACGCCTTCTCCACGGAGAACTGGAAGCGGCCCGCCGATGAGGTAAGCACCCTCATGGGCCTGCTGAAAAAGTATATGCAGGAGGCCATTGACACCATGGAGCGGGACCAAATGAAGCTGCGCTTTTTCGGCGATCTCTCGGCCCTGAGCCCGGAGCTGCAGGCCCTGGCCCATAAAGCCAATGAGGTGGCGGACCGGGTGGAGGGCTTCCAGGCAAACCTGTGCATCAACTACGGCGGGCGGGATGAGATCCTCCACGCGGCCCGGGAATGTGCCGCCGCAGGGGAGGAGATGACGGAGGAGAACCTGGAAGGACATCTCTACTCCGCCGGGATCCCCGATCCGGAGCTTATCATCCGCCCCGGCGGAGAGCTGCGGCTAAGTAACTTCCTGCTGTGGCAGTGCGCGTATTCGGAGTTTTACTTCTGCGATACCCTGTGGCCGGATTTCGGCGAAGGGGATCTGGACGAGGCCATCGTGGCCTTCCAGCAGCGGGACCGCCGCTTTGGCGGAGTCAAGTAAGAGAAATAAAAAAGGAACTGAAGCTATGAAACAGAGAATATTAGTGGCTGTCATCGGTATCCCATTGCTGCTTTTGGTGCTTTGCTGGTTGCCCCATTGGGCTACGGCGGCGCTGCTGGCGGCATTGGGCGTCATTGGCGCCCACGAGCTGCTGGCGGCGGTGAGCGGCCCGGAAAAGACGAAACGGCTGTGGGTCTTGGCGGGCGTTTTGGCCGTGCTTACGGTGTTTGCCACCTATGCGGGCAGGGAGGAATACAAGGGCACGGTGCTGGCGGCTGCACCCTGGCTGCTGTGTGCGGCGGCGGCACTGCTGTTTTTACTGGCGGTGCGGTGGTACGGCCGGGAAAATGCCGTGGCATTTCAGGATATCTGCGCAGTGCTGCTGGGCGGCGTGGCCATCCCCTTGGCCATGAGCTGCCTGCTGCGGCTGCGGCTGCTTAACTACGGCGGCGGATTGGTGCTGATGCCCCTGGTGGCCGCATTTATGAGCGACTCGGCGGCCCTGTTTACGGGCATGGCCTGCGGCAAGCATAAGCTGGCATCCAAAGCCAGTCCCAAAAAGACCGTGGAGGGCGCCGCGGGCGGACTCGTCGGCGGTGTGCTGGGAATGATCGTCTTTCGCATCGTGTTCTTTTTCGTCACGCTGCAGCCGCTTTCCATCGGCTGGTGCATGGTCATTGGCCTTGTGGGTGCGTTTATGGGCCAGCTGGGCGATCTGAGCTTTTCTGTTATCAAGCGCCAGTGCGGCATCAAGGATTATGGCCGCCTGCTGCCGGGCCACGGCGGCGTGCTGGACAGGTTTGACAGCGTTATCTTCGCCGCTCCGGTGGTGTGGATGATTGCAACGGCAGTTGGAATGTGAGAATAAAATGAGCGAGTGTATTTCTGTTTTGGGCAGCACCGGTTCTATAGGTCGGCAAACGCTGCAGGTGGCCCGGGAGCTGGGACTGAAGGTGGCGGCTCTCACCGCCGGTAAACAAATAGATCTGTTGGAGCAGCAGGCACGGCAGTTTCGCCCGTGCCTTGTTGCCGTGTTTGAGGAAAACGCCGCCCGGGAGCTGCGGGAAAGGCTTTCGGATCTGCATATACAGGTTATGAGCGGCATGGAGGGCCTTCTGGCGGCGGCAGAGCTGGCCGACAGCGACACCGTGGTCACGGCGGTCATGGGCAGTGTGGGCCTGGAGCCGACGCTTGCGGCCATCCGAAGGAAAAAGCGCATCGCCCTGGCCAACAAGGAGACACTGGTGTGCGCCGGGGAGCTGGTGATGGCGGAGGCAGAGAAATACGGCGCGGAGATCGTGCCGGTGGATTCGGAGCATTCGGCCATTTTTCAGAGCCTCCAGGGCTGCCGGGATCGGGGCGAGGTGAAGCGGCTTCTGCTCACCTGCTCCGGTGGTCCGTTTTTCGGCAAGACATTTGCGGAACTGGAGCATATGACGGCGGCGAACGCCCTGAAGCACCCTAACTGGAGCATGGGGTCAAAAATCACCATCGACTCCGCTACCCTTATGAACAAGGGCCTGGAGATCATCGAGGCCATGCGGCTGTACGGCCTGCCCCTGGCCCAGGTGGATGCGGTGATCCACCGGCAGAGCATCATCCACTCCCTGGTGGAATACCGGGACGGTGCCATGATCGCCCAGCTGGGCACACCGGATATGAAGCTGCCCATCCGCTACGCCCTGACCTATCCCTACCGGGCCGCGACCCCGGATAAACCGCTGGACCTGCTCTCCTGCGGGCCGCTGACCTTCAGCGCCCCGGATGAGGAGGCGTTCCCCTGCCTGCGCATTGCTAAGGATTGCGCTGCCGCCGGGGGCACCGCCTGCGCCATTATGAACGGAGCCAACGAGGTGGCCGTGGCGCAGTTCCTCCGGGGTGAGATCGGCTTCAACGACATCGCCCGCCGGGTGGAGCGGGCCCTTTCCCGGGTAGCGGTGAAATATCAGCCGAGCCTTGGGGATATACTGGAAGCAGACCGGTTGGGCCGGGAGGCTGCCCGGTAAAAAAAGACGCCGCGGCGTCAGATGGGAGCGACTATGTCCACTGTTTTGTATATTTTGGTTGCGCTGCTGGTGTTCGGCGTACTTATCGCCGTCCATGAGCTGGGGCATTTTCTGGCGGCAAAAGCCTGTGGGGTGAAGGTGAACGAGTTCTCTATCGGCATGGGCCCCGCCCTTTTCAAAAAGCAAAAGGGGGAGACCTTGTATGCCCTGCGATGCTTGCCCTTCGGCGGATTCTGCGCCATGGAGGGGGAGGACGAGACCTCGGAGGATCCCCGGGCCCTGGAAAACCAGGGCTTTTGGGCGAAGCTGCTGATCTTTGCCGCCGGGGCGGCGATGAATTTCCTGGCGGGCCTGCTGATCATCCTGTGCCTGTATGGCGGGGCAAAGGCATTTGTCACTCCGGTGATCGCCGACTTTGCCCAGGGCTGTCCCTTGGAAGGGACACTGTTAGCCGGCGACAAGATCACCGCCATTGACGGCGAGCGGATCTATGTCTACAGCGATGTGAGCCTGCTGCTGAATTTGAAGCAGAGCGGCAGCCATGACCTGACGGTGCTCCGAAACGGCGAGAAGGTAGAGCTTACCAATGTCCCCATGGAGCTGCGGGAGTATACCGACAAAAACGGCAATGCTTACACGGGCTATGGACTAACTTTTTCCGTGAAGGAGGCCGGCATCGGCGACCGGATCAGCTACAGCTTTGCCAACGCCATAGACTTTGTACGCATGGTGCGTCTGTCGCTGCAGATGCTGGTCACAGGTCAGGCCGGAGTTAAGGACATAAGCGGGCCGGTGGGCATCGTCTCCGTTATTACCGATGTGGGGCAGAGCAGCAGCTCGGCCTCCGCAGCCGTGCGGAACATTGCGTATCTGGCGGCCATGATCGCCGTAAACCTGGCGGTGATGAACCTGCTGCCCCTGCCGGCGCTGGACGGGGGGAAAATCTTCTTCCTGGTCATCAACGCCCTGTGCATGCTGGTGATCCGCAAGCGCATCCCGCAGAAGTTTGAGAGCTATGTCCACATTGCGGGCTTTGCGCTGCTGATGCTGCTGATGCTGGCGGTGACGTTTCAGGATGTGTGGAAAATATTCCAATAACTGGCGAAAAAACTTCGTTTTTTCTGCCAAAGGAATCGCAGTCTGCTGCGCGCATAATTTTGAGCTTAGCTCAAAATTCCACACTGGCAGCCTGAGCGGTATTTTTCCCCACGCACATGTCGCGGTGAAAAATGATTTAAATTTTTCGCATCTGCGGATGCGAACTCTGCGAGGCTTTTTTGGCTGGCGCTTTTCATGAGGGAGAAAGGAGCGTATGAGAATATGAGCAAGCAAATTCAGGTGGGCAGCGTGGCCGTAGGCGGCGGCGCGCCCGTGAGCATACAGTCCATGTGCAACACGCCTACGCAGGATGTGGCGGCCACGGTGAGCCAGATACTCCGCCTGGAGAAGGCTGGGTGTGAGATCATCCGTGTGGCCGTGCCGGATCAGGATGCCGCCCGGGCCGTGGGAGAAATTAAACGCCGCATCCACATTCCCCTGATTTGCGACATCCATTTTGACTATAAGCTGGCTCTTTTATGCGCAGAGCAGGGGGCGGATAAAATACGTATCAACCCGGGGAACATCGGGTCAAAAGACCGGGTGCGGGCTGTGGCGGACGCCTGCCGGGAGCGGGGTATCCCCATCCGCATCGGCGTCAACGGCGGGTCATTGGAAAAGGACCTGCTGGCCAAATACGGCGGCGTCACGGCGGAGGCGTTGGTGGAGAGCGCCCTGGGCCATGTGCGTCTTTTGAACGACTGTAATTTTGACGACATCTGCATCTCCGTCAAATGTTCGGATGTGCCGGTGAATATGCAGGCCTATCAGCTGCTCCGCCAGCGGACGGACTATCCCCTGCACCTGGGCGTCACCGAGGCAGGTACCCCCACCATGGGCATCCTGAAGTCAGCCATGGGCATTGGGGGCCTTCTGTGCCTGGGCATCGGCGACACCGTCCGGGTGAGCCTGACGGCGGACCCGGCGGAGGAGGTGCGTGCGGCCAAGCAGATTTTATCTGCCGCCGGAGTGCGGCGCTTCGGACCCAACCTCATCTCCTGCCCCACCTGCGGCCGCACCAAGTACGACATGATCCCCATTGCCCGGGAGGTGGAGCGGCGGCTGGAGGGCTGCGAGAAGAATATCACTGTGGCGGTAATGGGCTGCGTGGTCAATGGGCCCGGAGAGGCTGCCGCTGCCGATGTGGGCATCGCCGGGGGAAAGGGCGAGGGCCTGGTGTTCCGCCGGGGCAAGATCCTGTATAAGGTCCCGGAGGACAAGCTGGTGGATGCACTGATGAACGAGATCGAGAAGCTGTAAGTATGGAGAAGATTGGATTTTTAGACTTTTTTGGGAGCTTTTTGCCGCCCCATGACCTGCGGCCGCTGCTGGCGGACGCCAAGCTCGTGTCGGGTGAGCTGGATCGGGGGAGCCGCACCCTGGAGGCGGAGGTGGAGAGCCGGGAGACCATGCCCGACGCCGCCGTGGCGGCCCTGGAGCAGCTGCTGCAGGAGCATTACGGATTCCGCCAGGTGCGGCTGCGGTTTGTGTCGGCCGCCGGAAAAAAGAGTGCCGAGCAGGTGCTCTTTGGCAAGCCCATCAAGGGCAAGCCCGTCTCCATGGAGGGGCTGAACCCCAAAATGGGCGGCGTTGTGGTGGAGGGCAAGGTGTTTTTTGCCGATTGCCATGAGACCCGGCGCCCCGGGGTATGGGTGTTGACCTTTGACATGACGGATTACAAAAACTCCGTCACTGTCCGCAAATATATGCAGACCAAGGAGCTGGGTGGCCTGCAAAGCGCCATCGCCCCGGGGATGTGGCTGCGGGTCCAGGGCTTTATGGAGCTGACACGGGACGGAAAGGACGTGCAGCTCAATCCCCAAAGCATCATGAAGATCGGCCATGAGGGCCGGAAGGATACGGCGAAGGAGAAGCGGGTGGAGCTGCACCTGCATACCCGCATGTCCAACATGGACGCCCTGACGGACCCGGCGGCGGTGATTAAGGAGGCCATTGCCTGGGGCCACCCGGCCATCGCCATCACTGACCACGGCGTGGTGCAGGCCTTTCCCGATGCCTGGCACACGGCCAAGGGAAAAATAAAAATTCTCTATGGCGTGGAAGGATATTTCATCAACAATCTGGACGATCGGGTGGCGGTTCACGGCCCGGCGGACCAGGATTTTGACGACGAGATCGTCTGCTTTGACATTGAGACCACGGGCCTGCAGGTGATGAAGGAGGCTATCACGGAGATCGGCGCGGTGGTGCTGAAAAACGGGGAGATTACAGACCGATTCCAAACCTTTGTAAATCCCGGCCGCCGCCTGACACCGGAAATAATCGGCCTTACGGGCATCACCGACGCCATGCTCAAGGACGCACCCCAGCTCAAGGAGGCCCTGGAGGCATTTCTGCAGTTTGTAAACGGGCGGCCTCTGGCGGCCCACAATGCGGAGTTTGACATCGGCTTCATCCGGGAGGGCTGCCGCCGGGTGGGGCTGGATTTTTCGCCCACCTATGTGGACTCCCTGATTCTGGCCCAAAACCTGCTGCCGGAGCTGAATAAATTTAAGCTGGATATAGTGGCGGAGCATTTGGACTTGCCGTCCTTCAACCACCACCGTGCCTCGGATGATGCGGGCATGGTGGGCTATATGCTTATCCCGTTTTTTGAGAAAATGCGCCGGGAGCTGGGCATCAATCGCCTGCAGGAGATCAACGGTAAAATGCTGGAGCTGCGGCCCCTGGGCAATAAGAACCACCGCCGGCCCAAGCACATTATTATTTTGGCTAAAAACAAGCTGGGGCTCAAGCACCTGTATCAGCTGGTGTCGGCCTCCAACCTGAAATATTTCAAGCGCTTTCCCATCATCCCCAAGACGGAGCTGGCGGCCCACCGGGAGGGGCTCATCATCGGATCCGCCTGCGAGGCCGGGGAGCTGTTCCGGGCGGTGGTGGACCACAAGGACTGGGACGAGCTGAAGCGCATCGCCTCCTTTTACGACTATCTGGAGATCCAGCCCCTGTGCAACAACGCCTTCATGCTGCGCAGCGGCGAGGTCCGGGATGAGGAGGAGCTGCGGGACTTCAACCGCACCATTGTTCGCCTGGGCGCGGAGCTTAACAAGCCCGTTTGCGCCACCGGGGATGTGCATTTTATGGAGCCGGAGGATGAAATTTACCGCCATGTGCTCCTGGCCAGCAAAAAATTTCCCGACGCAGACAAGAGCCTGCCCATTTACTTTAAGACCACCGATGAGATGCTGGAGGAATTTTCCTACCTGGGAGAGGAGACCGCCTATGATGTGGTGGTGAAGAATCCCCGGATGATCGCGGACCTGGTGGAGGAAATTGAGCTGCTGCCCCCGGGACAGCTTTTCCCGCCGAGATTGGAAAACTCTGAGCAGGAGCTTCACGACATGGTGTGGAGCAAGTGCCACGAGCTATACGGAGAGAATCCCCCGAAGCTGATTGTGGATCGGCTGAATGTGGAGCTGGGCGGCATCTTGGGCAAGTACGATGTGGTGTATATGTCGGCCCAGAAGCTGGTGCAGCGGAGCCTGGAAAACGGATACCTGGTGGGCTCGAGAGGGTCTGTGGGATCATCGCTGGTTGCCTATATGGCGGGCATCACGGAGGTGAACTCTCTGCCGCCCCACTACCGCTGCCCCCGGTGCAAGCACACGGAGTTCATTACCGACGGCAGCTATGGCTGCGGTGCGGATATGCCGGACAAAAGCTGCCCCGAGTGCGGGGAAAAGCTGGTGAAGGACGGGTTTGACATCCCCTTTGAGACCTTTCTGGGCTACGGCGGCGGCAAGGTGCCGGATATCGACCTGAACTTCTCCGGCGAATACCAGGCCCGGGCCCACCGCCACGCGGTGGAGATGTTCGGCGAGACCCAGGTGTTCCGGGCCGGGACCATCGGCACCCTGGCGGAAAAGACCGCCTACGGATTTGTGCGAAAATATCTGGAGGAGCGGGACATCACCGCCGGAAATGCGGAGATGAACCGTCTGACCCTGGGCTGCGTGGGCGTGCGGCGCACCACGGGCCAGCATCCCGGCGGCCTGGTGGTTGTGCCGGACGATATGGATGTGGAGGATTTCACCGCCGTGCAGCACCCGGCGGATGCCGAGGACGCTGAGACCGTCACCACCCATTTTGAATACCACTGCATGGAGGATAACCTCCTGAAGCTGGATATGCTGGGTCACGATGACCCGTCCATGATCCGCATGCTGGAGGACCTCACCGGGGTCAATGCCCGAGCCATCCCCTTGGACGACCCGGATACCATGAGTATTTTCACCTCCTCCAAGGTGCTGGGCTTTGAAAATGACGAGCTGCTTGGCCCCACCGGTGCCGTGGCCATCCCGGAGTTCAATACCCGGTTTACCCGGCAGATGCTCATAGATACCCAGCCCAAGGATTTTAACACCCTGGTGCGGCTTTCGGGCTTCTCCCACGGCACGGATGTGTGGCTTGGAAATGCCCGGGAGCTGATTGTGGGCGGCACGGCCTCGGTTCTGCAGACTGTGGGCTGCCGCGATGACATCATGCTCTATCTCATCTCCATGGGCCTGGACCCGAAAATGAGCTTCAAGATCATGGAGGCTGTGCGAAAGGGCAAGGTGAAAAAGGGCGGCTTCCAGGAGGGCTGGGTGGAGGCCATGGAGGAGCACAGCGTGCCGGAGTGGTACATCGAGTCCCTGGCCAAGATCGGCTATCTTTTCCCCAAGGCCCACGCCGTGGCCTATGTGATGATGGCCTTCCGCATCGCCTGGTTCAAGGTCCATGAGCCCCTGGCTTTCTATGCAACCTTCTTCTCCATCCGGGCCAAGGCCTTTGACGCGGAGTTCTGCTGTGCCGGGAAGGAGGCCGTGGAGCGAAAGATCCATGAGATCGAGAATAACAAGGACGCCACCGCCGTGGAGCAGAACCTTATGGTGACCCTGGAGGTGTGCTACGAGTTTTATCTCCGGGGCTTCCACTTCGACACCATCGATATTTACCACAGCGATGCAACGAGGTTCACCATCACCGAGGGCGGTTTGCTGCCGCCGCTGATCTCCGTCCACGGGTTGGGCGAGGCCGCCGCCCAGGACACGGTGGAAAAGCGCAAGGGAAAGACCTTTATCTCCATTGAGGAGTTTTCCATGTGCTGCAATAAGCTGTCCAAGACGCATATCGAACAGCTGAAGGCCCTGGGGGCCTTTGCGGGCATGGCGGACACAAGCCAGGTGAATTTGTTTGACGGATTTTAAAATAAAACAGGAAGGAGCCGATCGATCGAACGGCTCCTTCCTGTTTTAAGTGAGTTTTATTCGTCGTAGATGCCCAAAATGACGATGCCTGCCACCACCAGGGCAATCATAAGATAGTGCTTCCAGGAGAGCTTTTCCTTCAGGAAAATACGGCTCCACACCACGGACAGTACGCAGTAGGCGGAGATGATAGGGGCTGCCAGGGCCACATGCTCCGTGTCCGCCAGGGCGTAGATATAGGCGAACTGGCCGGCGGTCTCGCACAGAGCGCCCAGGTACTTGGGCCCCTCCCGCTTAGGCACCAGCTTCTGCCTGCGGATGAGCACCACATACACAAAGCACGCAATACCCGCCGCCAGGAAGGTCAGCTCATAGGCGCAGTTGGCGCTATCCTCGTTCAGGGTCTCCAGCACCTTGCTGTCGGCGAAGGTGCCCAGGGCGTCCAGCACGCAGTAGAGAATGGGCAGCACCAGCGCCAGGACGGACTTGGCGTACTTATAGTTGCCGGCCTCCTGGCGAGCCAGGCGCAGCTCGTCGTCCTCCCGGGCCTCCACAATGCCCAGCCCGATAACGCCCACACACACCAGGGCCATGGCTGCATACTGGGCCGGGGCCAGCAGGGCAGACCCGGTGATGATGCTCAGCACTGCCACCATCGCGCCGGAGGAGTTGCAAATGGGAGACGAGATGGACAGCTCAATGTAGCGAAGCCCCACGTATCCCAGGGCCATGGACAGAATATACAGCAGCGACACCGGCAGATAGGTGAGGATGATGGAGAAATTAATTTCCGTCCCGCCGATAAAGATTTCATAGGCTGCGTGCAGACCCATGACCACGCCCACAGCCATGACCATTTTCAGGTGGGCGTACTTGTCGTCTGCATCCCGACAGCCGATTTTAGAAAACAGATCCGATCCGCTCCAGAACAGAAGCGCGATCACAGAAAACCAAAACCACATAGATGAAAATACTCCTTATTATTTTATAGTTTAATGATTCCGGCGTCCGCCAGCTTTTGCATACTCAAAAGAATGCCCAGCTTGCCGTGAAACCAGGTGAGACCGCCCTGGAAGTAGACCGCGTAGGGGGGGCGGATGGGCCCGTCGGCGGAAAGCTCAATGGAGCTGCCCTGCACGAAGGCTCCGGCGGCCATAATGACCTCGCTCTCATAGCCGGGCATAGCCCAGGGCTCCGGGGTCACATAGCTGTCCACGGCGGCTGCGGACTGGATACCCTTGCAGAAGGCCACCATGGCTTCCTTGCTGCCCAGCTCCACGGCCTGGATGATGTCGTGTCGACTCTCGGCGGAGCCGGGCACCACCCGGAAGCCCAGCTTTTCATAGCAGGCGGAGGCAAATACGGCGCTCTTCACCGCCGAGGCCACCACCGTGGGCGAGAGAAACAGCCCCTGGTAAAAGGCGGGCATCAGCCCCAGATTTGCGCCTACCTCCTGCCCAAGGCCCGGGGCACTGAGACGGTAGGCGCAGCGGTCCACGCATTCCCTGGTGCCGCAGATGTAGCCGCCGATGGGGGCCAGGCCGCCCCCGGGATTCTTAATGAGGCTCCCCACGATCATGTCTGCTCCCAGATCTGAGGGTTCCTGCATCTCCACAAATTCGCCGTAGCAGTTGTCCACCATGCAGAGCACGCCGGGCTTGCACTGCTTGCAGAAGGCGATCAGCTTCCCAATTTGCTCCACGGAGAAGGTGGGCCTTGTAGCGTACCCCTTGGAGCGCTGGATGGTGATGAGCTTGGTTTTGCCCGTAATGGCCCGGCGGATGCCCTCATAGTCAAAGGTGCCGTCAGGCAGCAGCTCCACCTCCCGGTAGCTCACGCCGTATTCCGCCAGGGAGCAGGGGGAGGGACGGATACCGATGACCTCCTCCAGTGTATCGTAGGGCCGGCCCACAGGGCTTAAAAGCTCGTCTCCGGGCCGTAGATTGGCACTGAGGGCCACGGTGAGGGCATGGGTACCGCAGGTGATCTGGGGCCGCACCAGGGCTGCCTCCGTGTGGAAGCAATCGGCATAGACCCGCTCCAGATTATCCCGCCCCTCATCGTCGTAGCCGTAACCGGTGGTGGCGGCAAAATGGGTAGCGTTGACGCGGTTTTTCTGCATGGCGGCAAGCACCTTGCACTGGTTGTACTCCGCCACTGCGTCGATCTCCCGGAATCGCTCCGTAAGACCACCGAGAGTCGCCTCGCCAAATTCATAAACGGCCTGGGAGACCCCCAACTGCCGATACATTTCGTTCATCATGATTCGCTGTCCTCCGTGTTTTGCAGAATTTCCTGAGCCACCCGGTCCAGTACCTCCGGCCGGGAGACCACCAGACCCTGACTCTCGCTGCCCAAAATCAGCAGCGTGTCTCCGGGGTGGATATTAAAAAAATCCCGGGCCTCCTTGGGGATCACGATCTGACCCCGGTCGCCCACCTTGGCGGTGCCAAACACCCGCCGGGTAGGGGAGCGGCCCAATATATGCTTGCCCTGGGGCATGACCTCACCTCACAAAAATCATCTTTTTCATACTTGTGTGACAGATGGCAGTATATCACACCCGCCGGAAAATGCAAGCCCTTTCCGCGAAAAAAAGCCCGTATTCCGCAGAATACGGGCTTTTGTCCACTTCACTTCAGCTTTTCCGGAAACTCCACCCCGTTCAGCCGCAGGATCATCCGCAGAGGATAGTCCCTGTCCAGGTAGTTCCGGCAATACCAATCAAAGGTAGCCTCCGGTAAATGCATAAGCTCCGGGGCCTCGCAGCGGAACAGCTCAAAGGTTTTCTGATCCCCCGAGAGCAGGGCTGCCAGCACATCCAGCCTCTTTTCCTCCGCCAGGCGGTTCAGACACGCATCCATGATAGAGGCGCAGGCCTGTTCATCCGGGGGGGCGAACTGATCCTTGTTCCCCAGCCAGTAAAGGAACTCGTTAGGGTCCAGATCCAGCTTGGTGGTGATTTGGCTCAGCTTGTAAAATTCCTGCCAATCTCTCTTTTTCAGCACCTGGATAAGGTACTGCACCAGCCCGTCATCCAAGGCGATACAATCCAAAAAAACCTCAAAGGCGTGCTTGCCTGCGTCCGGATCCGGCTCCTTCTGTACAGGCTCCTCCGCCTGCTCCTCCCGGGCCTGGCTGGCCAGGACCCGGGCGGCGGACAGCGCATCGTCCATAGAGAAACTATCGTAAGCCGCCTGGGGGACTTCGTCTCCCGCTGCGGCGGCACAGGCGCGCACAAAGGCGGGGATGCCCATAGCGCCGATCTGCCGCTGCAGCTCCATAGCCCGATGCATTTCATCGTTTTCCGTAAGTGTGATGCCCTCCGGGGCGGTTAGGGAGCCCTCGCAGATCTGGGTCATATATTGCAGGTAATAGTCAAACAGTGTCATAGTACAGCCTCACTTTCCAGCCTTGACTTTACCACACCCGGCGGGGAATTGCAAGACGCCTGCAAATATGGTAAGATGGCCCAAAGGAGGGAAAGCCCATGCAGGAATATTACGCCGCGCCCATGGAGGGCCTCACCGGCTGGCGCTGGCGGCAGGTGCAATCGGAGCTGTTCGGCGGCGCGGATCGCTACTACACGCCCTTTCTCTCGCCCAATGCCAATTTCGAGTTTCAGACCAAGGAGCTGCAGGAGATCGACCCGGAGCATAACCGGGACCTTTTTGTGGTGCCGCAAATCCTTACCAATCGGCCGGAATACTTCGTTTGGGCGGCTAAAGAGTGCCAGAGCCGGGGCTACAGCGAGGTGAATCTGAACCTGGGCTGCCCCTCCGGCACGGTAACGGCGAAAAATAAGGGGGCTGGCTTGCTGCGGGAAAGGGACATCCTGCGAGCACTTCTGGACGGCATATTCGATGCCCTTCCGGACCTGAAAATTTCCGTCAAGACACGCATCGGCTGGGATGATCCTGACCAGTGGCCCGCTCTGCTGGCCCTGCTGAACGACTATCCCATCACCTTGCTTATTATTCATCCCCGGGTGCGCACGGAGTTTTACAAGGGGAGAGTCCACCGGGACGCCTTTACCTGGGCGCAGGCGAACACCGGCCTGCCTCTGTGCTATAACGGCGACCTGCTGACCCCGGCGGATGTGTCTGCCGCTCCCAACGTGCCCTTGATGTTTGGGCGGGGCCTCCAGGCGGACCCGTCCCTGCTGCGCCGTCTCCGAGGCGGAGAGAGGGCCAGTGTGGCCGAGCTGCAGGCCTTCCACGATGCCATCTATACCGCCTATCGCCGGGATTACTCCGGCGATGTGCCTGTGCTGCACCGGATGAGAGAACTGTGGAATTACCTGGCCGGCAGCTTTCGGAACGCAGAGCCGCTGCTGCGCGCCGTCCGCAAGGCCCGCACCTGCGCAGCCTATGAGCAGGCGGTCCGGCCGTTCTTTGCCCGGGCGGAGATGATAAGAGAATGAGAAAGCTGCCCTTCCGGATACGCTCCGAAGGGGCAGCTCTTTTTGCAGTTCAGTTCAGCACAAATACGGTGCAGTTGCGGCGGCCGAAGCGGCAGGCTTGGTCGTATTCATCAAACCAAAGGTCCAGCTTGTAGCCCTTGATACTGGTGCCGCAATCGGCGGCGGTGGCCATGCCGTAGGTCAGGTACCCATCGTCCGTGTAGATATAGAACCGTGTGCCATAGGGGAACACGGAGGGATCCACAGCAATGTTGCCATACTGAGTGGGCCGGCCGGAAGCCGTCCAGCCGTGGATGGCGTAGGCACTGGCATTGCACGTCACCTGGGAGGAGAAGGTCATGGTGTCACCGGAGGCAAAGAGCAGATACCCGCTGCCGTCGTCGTTGCGATAAACGGACACCAGCTCGTCACCGTCGGCCACGGAATCCACCAACGTACCGTATTCTACCACTTGGGTGACGGAATTGTCCTCGGTGGTGGAGATAAACTCGGTCCTTTCCAGCTTACCCTTGACAAAAACATCCATGTAGGTTTGGGTCACAGTGCCGGGCACACCGGGGGTGATGATCTCCTCCGTGCCTTTTGCCATCAGAGGATCGGCAATCCGCTCCTCGGCAAAATCTGTCTGCACCTGCACATTGCGCAGGCGAGTGTACTGGCGGCATACAGTGATGCTGGGGGTATCAGCGGTGAGGTCTACCACCACCATCTCATCGTCTGCCACCTTCACATGGCTGCGGCGCAGCAGATTGGCCACAGTCTCGTGGCGGGTGGTGACAACACCGGTGTCCGCGGTGTCATCCTCTGCGGAGCCGCTTAAAGAGGCGGACAGCAGCTTTGTCTCGGGTCCGGAGCTTTTCACGGTGGCGGAGGTCCCCTCCTCCACGGCGGCGAGCTGCACATCCTGCCCCTTGGGCAGGATGAGCTGCACATCTGCGGCACCGGCGTTATTGGAGCCGGTGTAGAGCGCTTCGCTTTGGTAGTCTAGATCAGAGTCTGCGGTGACGGTATAGGTTTCCTGATCGTCAATGAGCAGGTACACATCCCCGTCTACCGGAGCGGGACCCATACAGATGCAAATCACCAGGCCCAGCAGCGTCAGCGGGGCCAAGAAGGTGAGCAGACGCCGGCGTTTGAGCGGCCCATCCCGCAGAGCGCCCAGGCGTTTCAGAATCGTTTGGATCATACAGTGTTTCCTCCATTGCGCCGGTTTTTCAGACCGGGCCGGAGGCTCCTTTCGGTAGTTTTATTGGGAGACATCCCTTGAAAAGTTAAAAGAATGATGCTTATTTGTAATCAAAATGTAACACTTGTAACAAAACTGAATTTGACAGGAGTATATCACTTTTTTTATGATGTGTCAAGTTTTTCCGGAAAGGGGCGGATTTATGCACCCTTGCCAGGGGAAAAATGGAAGGATCGAAAACGAAACGGAAACAAAAATGTTACAGACTGGGGGACGAAAAAGTCGTGGATTCGGTGTTGCCTCAGGGGGAAAGTTTCGATATAATGGAATCGGTATTTTAAAGCGAGGAGGGAGCGCTGTGCGTCCTGTATATATCCCCGTGGGCCATATCGTCAACGCCCACGGCATCAAAGGCGAGGTCAAGCTGAACCCGGAGGGCTTTACCCCGGAGTTTGTGGCAGAGTTTGATACGCTCTATATAAATGGGGAGTCCGTGCAGGTGAAAAGCCGCCGGGTCCACAAGTCCACGGTGCTTCTGACTCTGCCCGGGGTAGAGGATATGGACGCCGCCCTGGCCCTGAAGGGCCGGGAGGTCTCCATCCGGCGGGAGGATGCACATCTCCCGGAGGGCGAGTATTTTGATGCTGAGCTGGTGGGCGCTATGGTTTTGGATGACGCCACCGGAGAGGAGCTGGGAAGGATCCGCCGGGTGCTGCACTATCCCGCCCACAAGGTCTACGAGGTCCGGGGCGGCCGGGAGTATCTCATCCCAGCGGTGCCGGGGGTGTTCATTGCGTCCGTGGATCCGGACGGCGGCACTATGCGTATCCACATGATGAAAGGATTGGCCACCGATGAGAATTGATATTATGACCCTCTTTCCCGATGCCATTGAGGCCATGATGGGCCAATCCATCATCGGCCGGGCCCGGGACCGGGGCTATATCCGGCTCTATACCCATCAGATCCGGGAATATACTACCAATAAGCAGATGCAGGTGGACGACTACCCCTACGGCGGCGGTCGGGGGGCGGTGATGCAGGCGGATCCCCTGTACCGCTGCTGGGAGCATATCTGCCGGGAGGTGGGGCAGCGGCCCCACACCATCTACCTGTCTCCCTGCGGCCGGACCTTTACTCAGGAGGTAGCCAAGGAGCTGAGGGCGGCTCACGAGAACATCATCCTGGTCTGCGGCCACTATGAGGGGGTGGACCAGCGATTTATCGAAGAGTGTGTGGATGAGGAGCTGAGCATGGGAGACTTTGTCCTCACCGGCGGGGAGATCCCGGCCATGGCTGTGGCGGATTGCCTATTCCGCATGGAGGAGGGGGTGCTGCCCGAGGAGAGCTGCTACACCGACGAGAGCCACTGGAACGGCCTTTTGGAGTATCCCCAGTATTCCCGGCCGGAGGAGTGGCACGGGCGCAAGGTGCCCGCCATCCTCCTCAGCGGCAACCATGGCGGCGTGGATGATTGGCGCCGAAAGGAGAGCTACAAGCGCACCATGGCCCGGCGACCGGATCTTTGGGCCCGGTTCGATGAGAGCGCCGTAAAGACCAAGCACGATAAAAAGATCCTTCAGCAGGCCAAGGACGAATTCACCGCCGAACAGGAACAAAAAGAATAATATGTGTTGCAAAGAACGGCAGGGATGCTCCATCGCATCTCTGCCGTTTCGCTGCCCGCCGCCTAAGCTCCGCACAGCGTATCCGCAGGGGCCGATGCCTGCATCGGCATTCATAAATGCGCAGGGCGGGGTGCCCTCACCCCGCCGCTTCGTTAACCACCGCGCCCCTTGCAAAGCCCTGCCATTGCGCACGGTGGCTGTGGGGAACGAACCGAGCGCTGCCAGTGGCAGAATAAGCGAGGTGAGCCAGTGACTGCGGTCAAAATTTCAGGCGCCCGTTGTAAGGCAGCGCAGAAATTTTGGACACCGCAACAGGGGCATCCACATTCCCACACCCCCTCAAAAAAATCCCGGCCATCCCCCAAATTTCTCTTGACTTTTTCGGGGAAATGGGGTATCATTAGCAATGTTGTAAAGCTGATTTACTTTACAGGAGGAGGGCGAACCGTGAAAAACCAGACCTACCGCATGACCATGCTGCTTGATTTTTACGGCGAGATCCTGACCCAGCGGCAGAGAGAATTCTTTGACCTGTACTATAACGAGGATTTGAGCCTGGCGGAGATTGCGGAGAACTACGGTATCAGCCGCCAGGGCGTCCGGGACGCCATCGTCCGGGCGGAGACCGCCATGGAGGAGCTGGAGGACAAGACCGGCCTGCTCAAGCGCTTTATGCGCCTGCGGGAAAAGATCGACGCCATTGAAGCTGCGGCAGCGGAGATTCAAAAGCTCAACTACCGGCAGTACGATAATCCGGAGCTGGAGCGTTTGGCGGGGGAAATCCGCACCTGCGCCGCCGCACTGAAGGAGTAAAGCTATGGCCTTTGAGGGATTAAGTGAAAAACTGAATGAAACCTTTAAGCGCCTGCGGGGCAAGGGCCGGCTCACGGAGAGTGACGTCAAGGCCGGCCTGCGGGAGGTGCGCCTGGCACTGCTGGAGGCGGACGTCAGCTACAAGGTGGTCAAGGACTTTATCGCCAGGGTCACCGACCGCTGCGTGGGCAGCGACGTGCTGGAGAGCCTGACCCCCGCCCAGCAGATCGTCAAGATCGTCAACCAGGAGCTTACCGAGCTCATGGGCGGCAGCAACGCCCGTCTTGCCACCGCGTCTAAGGGACCTACGGTGGTGATGATGGTGGGTCTCCAGGGCGCCGGTAAAACCACTAACTGCGCAAAGCTGGCGGGCCTCATGCGCCGCCAGTATGGCAAACGGCCCCTGCTGGTGGCCTGCGACGTGTACCGCCCCGCCGCCATCAAGCAGCTGCAGGTGGTGGGCCAGCAGCTGGACATTCCCGTGTTTGAGATGGGCCAGGGCGACCCGGTGAACATCGCCCGGGAGGCGCTGAAATACGCCTCGGACCACGGAAATGACATTGTATTTCTGGATACCGCAGGCCGTCTGCACATTGATGAGCAGCTCATGGACGAGCTGAAGAGCATCAAGGAAAATATCCATCCCCATGAAATCCTCCTGGTAGTGGATGCCATGACCGGCCAGGACGCCGTTAACGCCGCCACCGCCTTTGACGAGGCACTGGGTATTGATGGAGTGCTGCTGACCAAGCTGGACGGCGACGCCCGGGGCGGTGCGGCCCTGTCCATCCGGGCAGCCACGGGCAAGCCCATCAAGTTTGTGGGCACCGGGGAAAAGCTGGACATGATCGAGCTGTTTCATCCGGAGCGCATGGCCTCTCGCATTTTGGGCATGGGCGACATGCTTACCTTCATCGAGAAGGCCGAGCAGCAGTATGACGAAAAGCAGGCCAAAAAGCTGGAGGAGAAGCTGCGGAAAAACCGCCTGACCCTTTCGGATTACCTGGACCAGCTGGAGCAGCTGCAGAAAATGGGCGACCTGAGCCAGATCGCCTCTATGCTTCCCGGCGGCCTGGGCAAGAGCTTCGACGCCAGCCAGATCGACGAAAAGCAGATGGCCCATAGCAAGGCCATCATTCAATCCATGACGATGAAGGAGCGGGAAAATCCCCAGATCCTCAATGCTTCCCGCAAGCGGCGCATTGCCGCCGGCTGCGGCCTGGAGGTGGTGGATGTAAACCGTCTGCTGAAGGCATTTGAGGCCATGCAGCAGATGACCAAGGCTATGACCAAGGGCAAAATGCGGGGCATGGGCAGCCTGATGAGCGGCATGGGCGGCGGCTTCGGCGGCGGCAGCATGCGCAGCTTCGGCCGGAAAAAGAGACTAAAGTAAGATCAAAAAAGCTCTGCAGAGCTCGCGTCCGCAGACTGCAATCCTTTTGGCAGAAAATTCCGCAGGAATGTTCGCCAGCTACAGAAAACAGAAATAAGTGCTGCTGCATTTATCCATAAAAAATTCATTTTATTTTTGGAGGAAAGTAACCATGGTTAAGATCAGATTGAGAAGAATGGGCGCCAAGAAGGCTCCTTACTACCGCGTTGTGGTGGCCGATTCCCGTTATCCCCGCGATGGCCGGTTCATCGAGGAGATCGGCACCTACAATCCCTGCGTGTCCCCCGCCGAGATCAGCATTGACGCTGACCGCGCCCGTGAGTGGATCAAGACCGGCGCACAGCCCACCGACACCGTTCGCGCTCTGCTGAAGAAGGTCGACGTCCTTTAATTTGAGGGTACGGCCATGAAGGAATTGCTGCTCTATATCGCCAGGAGCCTGGTGGACCATCCGGAGCAAGTTACCGTGACGGAGGTTGGTGAGGCGGAGGATCTGACGCTGGAGCTGCGTGTGGCACCCGAGGATATGGGAAAGGTGATCGGCCGTCAGGGCCGTATTGCCAAGGAGATCCGCACGGTCGTGCGGTCTTATGCCCAGCGCACCGGCGTGAAGGTTTCGGTCGATATCGTTGATTGATAAAAAGGCTCCGGAAGGATTTCCGGGGCCTCTTTATTATTGTCGGAAAAATCCATCCTTGTCATTCCGAGGAGCAAAGCGACGTGGGAATCCGTAACTTTTTATGAATGTGCATCCTGCAAAAAGAGAAAAAACTGCACATAAGGAACGGATTGCCACAACCAGTCTGCGGACTGGTCTCGCAATGACATTTTTTGAGAGCCTGGGACGCCGGAATCTCTGTTTTTATATGCCTGCCGTCCCGGGGAGGCTGCGGGCAAGTGAGGAGAGATTTTCTCCTGTACACACTTGACAAATTTTGTCCCATGGTGTACTCTTGCTATAGACAATTTGATATAGCTTTGTATCTACATTGCGGACTCTTGATGGGAGGAAGCCTCATGCTGTCTATGGAAATGCTGCTGGATGCCCAGCGTGTCCTTGACCCGGTAATCAACCATACCCCCGTAGTCTCCACGAAAGACATTGTCCCGGATTGCGATTTTTATCTGAAGGCGGATTGCCTGCAGAAAACCGGCGCATTCAAGCTCCGGGGTGCATACTACAAGATCGCCACCCTTTCCGATGAGGAAAAGGCCCGGGGCGTCATTGCCTGCTCTGCGGGAAATCATGCCCAGGGCGTTGCCTTTGCTGCCCGGGATATGGGAATCCCGGCCACCATCTGCATCCCGGAGGGGGCGCCCCTGAGTAAGATCGAGGCCACCCGCAGCTACGGCGCCCATGTGGTGCTGGTGCCCGGTGTGTACGATGACGCCTATAGGGAGGCTGTCCGCCTGCGAGACGAGAAACGCCTCACATTTATCCATCCCTTCAATGACTATCGTGTCATGGCCGGCCAGGGTACCATTGCCCTGGAGCTGCACCGGCAGCTCCCGGATTGCGACATTTTTCTGGTGCCTATCGGCGGCGGCGGGCTCATTGCCGGCGTGGCTTTTGCCATCAAGCACCTGATGCCCCGGTGCAAGGTCATCGGCGTGCAGGCGGCAGGCGCCGCCAGCATGGTGGATTCCATTCACGCCAATAAGATTCTCACCCTGCCCTCTGTCCACACCATTGCCGACGGTATTCAGGTCAAAACCCCGGGCGACCTGACCTTTGACCTGGTGCGCCAGTATGTGGACGATGTAGTCACGGTGAAGGAGGGCGAGATTGCAAGTGCCATCCTTACGATCCTGGAAAAGCAGAAACTGGTGGCGGAGGGCGCCGGCGCCGTGGGTATCGCGGCCGCCATGTATGGCAAGGTAGATATAAAGGGGAAAAAGGTCTGCGCACTGCTCTCCGGCGGCAACGTGGATGTGACCATGCTGGAGCGCATCATCACCCGGGGTCTGGCCAAGGAGCGCCGCACAGTCAGCTTCTCCACGGTCCTGCCGGATCGGCCCCATGCGCTGACCCGCTTTTTGAATATTATCTCCCAGACCGGCGCTAACGTGCTGGACATCCACCACGAGCGCCGCAATACCAGCACTGATATTGGCTCCTGCATCGTGAGCATGTCCCTGGAGACCCGCGATGCCCAGCATATTAAGGAAATCTATGACAAGCTGCAAACCAGCGGCTACGAAATCAACGAGTAAAGGAGAACAGATTATGAAAAAGAATATTATTGCCACCGCCAATGCTCCTGCCGCCATCGGCCCCTATTCCCAGGCCATCGATTGCGGCAGCTTCATCGTCACCTCCGGCCAGATTCCCATTGACCCTGCCACCGGCAACCTGGTGGAGGGCGGTATCACCGCCCAGACCCGCCAATCCCTGACCAATGTAAAGGCTGTTGTGGAGGCGGCAGGCTTAACCATGGATCATGTGGCTAAGACCACCGTGTTTCTGCAGAATATGGCTGACTTTGCTGCCATGAACGCCGTGTATGCCGAGTTTTTCACCGAGGGCAACTATCCCGCCCGCAGCGCCGTGGAGGTAGGTGCCCTGCCCAAGGGCGCACTGGTGGAGATCGAGACCATCTGCATTAAGTAACCGCTATAAAATGATCTCCCGGATTTGGCCTGTTGAACGGATCGCACCCGGGGCAATAGGTGCATTGCATAAAGCCTGCCGGCAGCTGAGGCTGCCGGCAGGTTTTGCTCTTTCATTTGCTCGCAGCGGGCTGCCTACGGACCGGGCGGACGATTTCGCACCGCATCTACAAGCAGCACCGTCAGCCCGATGTATACGGCACAGGCCAGGGCCAAAAAAATGCAGAAAACGGTACACAGGATCTGCAGGGCTCGGCGGCTGCGAAGATATTTCCTGGCCGAAACGATTCCGGCCAGGGCCAGCAGCATGATGACTGCGGCAAGCCATGTGGGCATACTTTTCGCCTCCTTATTATATGGGACGGAACACATCGACCATGTCCGTGAACCACTTTAGCTCCCGGGTGAAGCGCTGGCGCAGCTGCTCGGGCATCTCCCGGCCCTTGCCGGCGTCAAAGAAGCCCCGGCCGCTGTGGACGGCGATATAGAGTCTGCCATCGGCGTTGAGATTGACGGCGAATTTGCCGAAGGAGCTCTCCGCCAGCTGCAGGAGCCGCTCTACCCGATTGGGATTCAGGATGCGAAGGGCCTCCTGCGTGTCGCCGCCGGTCAGATTAAAGCGTTTGTTAAACGCATCGTTTTCCGTTTGAATAGTCCCGGAGCGGAGCAGCTTATCCAACCCCTCCCGGGGCCAGATGGTCAGCCAGGTGGAAAATTCCCGACCCAGCTCACACAGCATCCATTGACCGGTATAGACCTCCTGCTCGTTTTTCTCCCACAGGCCGGTCTCCTCCCGCTGCACCTCGTTTTCCTCCGTCAGACGGACGGTACATACTTCTGTAGTCAGACCCCGATACGTTCCCCGGATGTATCCGCTGCCGCCGCAATGGCTGTGGCTGGGCAGGGGAATGTTTGTGTCCTCCGCGCGCAGCAGGCGGGGGGAGGGATCCATCTGTATATTTTCAAGGACGCTGGCTATGACACCCGGGGCAATGGCGGCGAAAGCCTGCTGGCTGGCCTTGGTTTTGGACTTGCTCTGCGCCATCTGCCCCAGGGCCAGGAGCATACCGCCAATGACGATGGCCACGATGTTGCCGCCCAAAACGATGCCCGCCACAGCGATGACCACGCCTACCAGGGAGAGGAGCTTACCGCCCAGCTTGCCGCTCCTGCTTTTGCGCAGCTCCTGGGCCAGCTGCTCATCCGTTTGGTGTATATTTTGCTTTTCCATAATTTTCTCCTTATTTTTCAGCGCCGGTCAGGGCGGGACTCTCCTGCAGTATATCCAGCAGCCCTCCCATGCCCGTCAAAGAGGCCGTGAACCACCTGCGGATGCCGTCAATATCCCGCATATCCAGCTCCGGCGGGATGCCGGCAAAGACATATCTTGTCTGCAGCGCCAGAGTCAGCTTGCCGCCCCGGAGGATGAGACAGCTCACCTTGGCGTTGCTGGAGGCGTTCTCCAGTTGCTGCACCAGCTCCCGCAGCTCCGGCGTCACCAGTGCGTCCACCTCCTGCCCGCCTGCGGTGCGTGCGGAAAAGTACCAGCTGAACACGACGGGATCGGTGATGTCCTTCTGCTTGCGCTCCTGGTACAGATCCCGGACGGCTATATCCAGCGCCGGGTCACAGATGCCCTTACAGCGGACGATAATGCCCCGGAAAACGGTTTCCGTTCGAGTCATCCAGTTGTCGTTGTCGGGGCCGGATCTTTCCTCTACCATGTGCTGCAGCTCGGCGTTGGCGGCGGAAAAGCGCATCCCCTTGTGCTCCCCCTCGTGAAACTCCGTAATGGTGCTCTGCTCCCAGGGGCAGGCCAGCAGCTGCACCTTTTTCAGATAGGCATAATCAATGGGCAGCTGCGGCGTCTGCGGCTCCGGACCAAAGGCCCGGGTCAGCTCTGTGCGGAAAAATCCCCCCAGCTGCTGCTCCATCAGCGCCTTTTTCTTTTTTTGCGCCGGGAGCGCCAGCAGAAGGATCAGCCCCACCCCGGCGAAGGCCGGTATGCACACAAGCAGCACATCGTGCTGCACAAAGGCCGAGATGCACCCGGCGATGACCAAAAGGGCCCCCAGCAGTATGCCGATGCTCTCCCGCCGCTGGTACCGGCCAAAGGCATCGGACAGCTCTTGATCGGTCATTTTTCCTTTTCCTATGGATCCCGTGTTCTTCTTCATGCTTTTTCCCTCCTGCCGATTGGTTCCTCAGCCCAGATCGGCCCGGGCCGCCGCCGGAATATCCGCCTCCGCCACAGGGGAGAAGACCATTCCGTCCTCCGAGTTTTTCAGGCTGCCGTCTGCCTGGAGGACCAGGGACCCGGCGTAGCCGTAGCCTACCATGTAGAGGATGACCTCCTCCTCCCGGGGGTCCGCGTCGCCGGTGTTGATGATCTCGCCGCCTGCGTCCACCGTGTCCCAGTGGGTGCCGGCGTAAATGCGCAGCCAGTAGTCTTCGCCGCTGGACCAGTAGCCCACATAGGGCTGCATAAGCTCGGCAGTGGTCTTGGTGAAAACGGGCTTGAGATAGGCGTCATTCTCGCTGCCCCACCAAATGCCCTCCCTGTCCAGGGAGGTGCTCATGTCGTAGCACACGTCCTCGTTCTGCCGGGAATGGGCGTAGTAGTCCTCCTTGATGGTGTCGTGCTGGACCAGGTAGCCGTTATCCACGACGGCGGAACCCTCATAGAGCACCCACTCGCCGTTATTGTCAATGTCCAGGACGCTCTCCGCATTAGGATCGCCGCCCAGATACCATGTGCCGGCGATGTCCTCAAAGCCGCCCTTGGTGTTGGGGGCGGGGACCTTCAATTCAAAATAGCCGAAGCTGTAAAGCTCCATATCCCCGTTGTTGGAGGCAAACAGATAGGCGCTGCCGTCAGCGTCGTTAAAGAAATAGATGAAGGCGTGGCCCGGCACCTGCTGGGCAGAGCCGCAGGCGGCCAACCGGTCATCCTTGTATAGCTCAAAGCGCATTCCGCCGTCGGCCGGAGTTACCAGCATGGTGGTGTACTCGCAATCCCGGATGCCCACCCATTTGCCGAAATAGTCACTGTAGTCCCCTTGGGCGTCGGGGTCATAGACTGCGTCCTCAATGATGTCCGGGGCGCGGTATTCCTCCTGGCCGCCGTCCTTGCTGCCGCAGGCGGAAAGGCACAGTGTCAGCACCAGAGCTGTCAGGAGCAGCGGATAGCTTTTTATTGTTTTCATGTTTTTCCTCCTTCGTCCTTTCTTGGGTCAATGGGACTCCTCGGCCATAGCGAGCAGTTCATCATGACTCAGCTCCACATTGCCGAACCGAATAAAGATGCCGTTAGTCACGGCGCTGCTCCACAGCTGCGCTTCTGTCAGCGGACGGAAACGCAGCTTATCCAAATACGGCTTCATGTCCAGCAGCAGCCGGCTGCCGGACACAAAATCAACCTGCAGGATGTAGTTATCCAAGGGCTTTACGGCTGAGATATACTTTCGGTTCAAGTTGGAGACACTCCTTTCCTTGCAATATAAAACGATCCACCGTACTCATTGTGCGGTGGATCGTTCAGCTTATCAAAAAAGCCTCGCAGAGTTCGCGTCCGCAGACGCGAAAAAATGAGATCATTTTCTCTCGCGACATGTGCGTGAGAGAAAATACCGCTCAGGCTGCCAGTG
>ENA-OUOU01000199-OUOU01000199.1-human-gut-metagenome-genome-assembly--contig:-NODE-199-length-41302-cov-4.277960_pt1 | contig 41302 bp, 33 predicted proteins | sample MGYA00237936_ERZ548765 | MGnify/ENA primary metagenome ERZ548765 (study PRJEB26490, sample SAMN05356889) | human gut metagenome | biome: terrestrial biome; feature: human-associated habitat; material...
AAGCAATCCGTACCGAACGCTGCATCTAAAAGAAGCTGCCCACTACGGACAGCCTCTTCTCTATAATAAGATTTTCATTACTGATATATGTCCACCAATCTTGTTTTTTACATAAAAAAGAAATGCAAGGCTCACATCCGTTCTGGATATGAGCCTTGCAAGAATTGGAGAATTGTAATCCTTAGATTTTACAAGTAAAATCTCTCCAGTTTTGTTTTAAAAAATTGAATTAATGGACCGTTGAAGCAGGCATTTATAATTGTACCAATCCCTACTACCGACCAGATACCCGCCCCAGATGCAGTGGCAAATATGATTCCGATAATCACAACAACAACATCCGAAAGAATCCTTGCTTTATGAAATGGGATTTTTTGATGTGTCAGTTTCTCGATTATAATTGCGACGCTGTCATATGGAGCGATTCCCATATCTGCGACCATATATAATGCCACTCCCATAGATGCCATCAGCTGAGCAAGCAGCAATGCAAGGATACGCAGTGGCAGATTCATCTGAATCTGCACTACATCATTCGCTACATAACAGATAAAATCTGCAATATATCCGACAAATACCATATTGATAATGGTCCCCAAACCAATACAGGATCTTGCCTGAAAGAATACAACTACAAGAATGATCGCATTGACAAGCAACTGCCACGTTCCAAAGCTCCATCCGATAAATCCGCTGATTCCAAGATTCATTGCACTGAATGGATCCACGCCAAATTGTGAAAGTCGTAAGAAAGATACACATAATCCAATAAACAATATTCCCAGTACCATTCCGCTGATTCTTTTTGTCTTCGTCATGCTCTATCTTCCCTCCTGAACTTTTTTGCCTTTCAGCATATATATTCTAGATTCAAAATCGGTACAAGGAGTCACATTCCCAGGCACTTCACCAGCTGTCACATCGGATGTGATCAATCCATAATTCATTAATTCATCTCCGTAATTTTCTGTATGGTTCCATACATTTTCATAAACCATATCCGGGTTCAATCCCTGTAATCTGACACGGCTATACGGCTGATTCACTCCATTTAAAACACGATAGTATCCTACGATTGCAAGCGTGCGGTCTTCATTTGTCACCATCCATACCGTCTCATTTCCTTCGAATGGACTTTTCAGACGATAAAATGTTCCAAACTGTAACACTTCTCGGTATTCTTTCATAAATGTGATCTGTTCTTTTACTTCTTTGATCTCTTCTTCTGTCAGTTTGTTGAGATCCAGTTCATATCCAAAAGTTCCAAAGTATGCTACATTCGCCCTTGTATGTAATGGGGTATTGCGAAATACCTGGTGATTCGGGACAACAGACACATGGCTTCCCATACTGCTGAGCGGATAACACATAGAAGTTCCATACTGAATCTTCAGACGCTCAATTGCATCCGAATCATCACTTGTCCATCCCTGTGGTGCATAATACAGCATTCCCGGGTCAAATCTTCCGCCACCGCTGGCGCAGGATTCGAATAATACTTCTGGAAACTCATTTGTCAAACGTTCATACAGATCATATACACCTAAAATATAACGATGGAACACTTCTCCCTGTCTGTCTGAAGGAAGTTTGCTGCTGTAGCATTCTGTAATGCTTCGGTTCATATCCCATTTAATATATGAGATTTTCGACTCCGATAATAACTTTGCCATCATTCCGTAAATATGATCTACTACTTCTTTTCTTGCAAAATCGAGTACATACTGGTATCTGCCGTGTGATGTATTTCTTCCCGGTGTCTGTAAGATCCAGTCCGGATGTGCTCGATAAAGATCAGAGTCTTTATTTACCATCTCCGGCTCAAACCAAAGACCGAATTTTAATCCAAGTGCTTCAATTCTTTCTGACAGGCCTTTGATGCCATTTGGCAGAAGCTCTTCATTTTCCACCCAATCACCAAGACCAGCTCTGTCATTTCTTCTTGCGCCAAACCATCCGTCATCTAAAACAAACAGTTCTACTCCACATTCTTTTGCTTTCCTTGCAATCTCTACAAGGCGATCTTCTGTAAAGTCAAAATAAGTTGCTTCCCAGTTGTTATTTAAAATCGGTCTTGCCTTATCACGCCAGTACCCTCTTGCGAGTCTCTTAGCATACAACTTCTGGAACGTCTGACTCATGCCATTTAATCCATTTTCACTGTAAACCAGAACTGCTTCCGGTGTCTGAAAGCTTTCTCCCGGTTCTAATTTCCAATCGAATCCTTCCGGATTGATCCCGGCTGTAATTCGTGTCACATCATGTGTATCTACCTCTGCCTGCATACGGAAATTTCCACTGTATACAAGGCTTATTCCAATTGCTTCTCCTGCATTTTCATCTGTGTTGTGACGTTTTAAAGCAAGGAACGGATTATGTTCGTGAGAAGAATTTCCGCGCATGCTGTCGATAGCTGTTATGCCCTGCTCCAATGTTCGATTCTTTATATAGCGCTCTCTGGACCACGCACCGGACAACTGCATCCATTCATAATCCTTATCCGGAAGATCCAGGCTTAAGCTCATCATATTTAATACATGCAGATTTTTCTCACCGGCATTTTCAATATAAGCACTTCTTGCAATTGCACTATATTCATCAAAAATCGTATATAAAAGCGCCAGTTTTGCACCAGTCAAAGCGTCTTTCAGGAAGATGCGCAATGTCTGCGCTTCCTCCTCGGACTCTGTGTAAGTTGCCGGCAATCCGGAGAGTTTCGGTTTTCCGGCAATAATCTCATAGCTTTCATATTGGAACTCACTGATTCTGCTGCCATTTTCCTGCAACAATTCAATTGCCGGATGTCTGTAATCTGTCGTACCGTAAACCGGATATTCCTGTCGGATATGTTCCAATGAAAAAGTACGATCCCATTCATATATATATGATGTCATTGGGCGTCCACATTTTTCAACCAGATAAGAAAAATCTACTTTATCATGAAGTCGTTTTCCAAAATATAATTGTCCCAGATGTCCATTTTCTAATACACATAAGATATAACTGATTTTTTCATTGTATAAATGGAAAGTTTTCGTTTCCTCGTGAAAAATAATCTGTCTCATATACTACCCCTTTTATAATTGAATTGTTGACTCTTAAGCTGTCTGCTTTTTCGCATGCATTTCATTTACTTTTCTTGTGATTTCTTCCATCTTCTCACCTTTTAAAGTGTAGTATTTTTTGTAAATACCAAAGCTGGCAAATGCAAGAATGATTGGAATTACAATCATTAACACGCGAATCCCCATTACTGTTGCTGCGCTCTGCGTTACCGCTTTTGCGTTGTATCCTACAATCTGAAGACCAATTCCTGTTAATCCACCTGCTGCTGCCATAGCTGCCTTCATAAGGAATGTCTGTGCAGAGCATGTTACACTTTCATTTCGTACACCAAATTTCACTTCTCCATAGTCGATAACATCTGCCATACAGCATGTTGTTACTCCAAGTGAAAGACCTGAGCCGAAGAAAAGTAATGCACAACATACAATAACTAACACCTTGCTCTGTGGTACTACATATCCTGCTGCACCGAGCAGTACAAATCCAACAATCGGAAGTCCGCATGCAAATGCGTATACTTTTTCACGGCTAATTTTTTCTGCGATTTTCGGGAAGCATAAAAGTCCTGCCATCTCAGCAATAATCGCAAGTCCAAAAATAGAATACAGATATTCATCATGGCATACACATTTGAAATAATATACAGCAAAGCTTTTTGCAATCTGTGTACAAAGGTTAAATGTCAAAAGTAATCCGATAAATGCAAGCAGCTGATCATTTTTTACAATTACCTGAAATGCCTGTTTCAGACTTGTCTTTTCTGCTGATATACCTAATGTTGATTCCTCTTTTACATTAAATACAGTAATGCCGATTGTAACGATGAAAATAACTGCGATAATGATTGCGAAAAGTGTATATCCTTTTTCTGCGTAGAGATTGCTCTCGCCTGCAACTTTGTTCAGGTAGTTGATAATATAAAGCCCAAATGTTGCTACTGAAAATCCTGCAAGACTTGCGAAAAATCTTGGAATTACGGATACTTTCTCACGTTCGTGCGGGTCATTTGTCAAGTTCGGAAGCCATGACCAGTAAGGGACATCCATGATCGTATAAGTCATTCCATATAAGATATACATAACGGATACATATACGTACAATGCTGTTCCTGACAGATTAAAACTGTGGAATAACAAAACAAATACAACTGAATTTACCAATGTTCCGATTACAAGCCAGATTCTGAATTTACCAAAACGTGTATGTGTATTGTCAACAATCATTCCCATCATCGGGTCATTGATCGCATCCCATATTCTTGCCACAAAAAACAGTACGCCGACAAATGCCGGTGCCAGATACAATGTATCTGTAAAATAAAGCATTAAAAATGCTCCTACTAAATTGCAAATTGCATCTTTACCGATTGCCCCAATTCCAAAACATAATTTTTCTCTTGTAGACGCATATTTATATTGCGGATTTTTCTGAGTTTCTTTTTGATTTCCCATGATTCTCCTCCTCTAACACTCATTTGTTTATTTGTTGTTTAAGTGAAGAAACCTGTGCACTTGTTCCTTATGTTTGTTGATACAAGTATAGCGTACAAAAAAAAGCATCCGTTATACCTTTTTGTTAAGAGTTATATCTCAAATGTTAGGTATCAGATGCTTTTTTTAACATTTTATCTATTCTTTTTCGATGTTTCCTACATAAATTGTTTTATGCTTCTTATATTCTTTCAGTTCATTTTGTGCACGGATCAATCGTTCTCGGGCATCCTTTCTGTTGTCATTACGATATTGGGTCGGCGTTATTCCCACTTTCTGCTTGAATATTTTACCGAAAGCAAGGGAGTTACGATAGCCACAGGAAACTGCAATCTCCTCCACAGACAGATCTGTAAGTGCGAGCTGCTCCTTTCCTCTGGAAATTCGAAATTCCGTCAAAAAATCTTTCGGAGAGATTCCAAGACTGTTCATAAATATTGTATATAAATAGCTTCGATTTAGTGCCAAATAATTTGCTATATCTTCCACTGTGATTTTCTGTGAATAGTAATTCTTTATATAGGCAATTGCTTCCTGCACATGTATGCTTTCTTTTGTATCATTCGAATATTGCTGAATTTCAATCCCACGAGCCAGTACTGAGAAAAACTGATAGAGCTTTCCCTGGAGATAATAAAGATTTTCTGCAGTTGAACTCGTATGATGAAGCATTTCAAATACAATTTCTTTCAGTTCTTCTCCATATTCACACTCGCATGTAAGCTGACGACTGTTCAATCCGAGATCTCTGACAAATCTCTGTGCCTCCGTACCACCAAATCCTACCCAAAGGTAAGACCATGGGTCCGTTTTATCTGCCTGATAAAAGGTAAGGCTTTCCGGTTCAATCAGAAAGGCCTGTCCTTCTTTCAGCGGATACTTCGTTTCACCTACCTGATAGATACCTTTGCCCTTCATTACATAATGCAAAATATAATTGGGTCTTGCGGCCGGTCCATAACTATGTAATGGCTTGCATTCTGCAAATCCGCAGAAACACAAATGAAAATCTTTAAACTTTGGTTTTAATAGTTGTAATACGTAAGAATCTTCCATAATCTGTATCCTCTCTTAATCCCTAAGATCACAAGCACTTTCCAGTCATGCTTACTTTTGCTGCTACTCACTCAACAATAGTTAGTTTAACCATTTTCCTTATTCTATCACAGTATCGTGTTATTCTTCCATCCGTTTTCAAGCCAAGTACTAAAATGTAAAAAAACTTGCAAATCCACCTTCTTTCCGTTAATATATTGACAGCAAACAGAGAAAGGAAAGAAGGTATGTTTCAAACAATTATTGGTACAATCAGTTCTTTTATGTACAGCAAGCTGCTGGTCATTCTACTGATTGGTGCGGGAGTCTATTTTACAATCCGCACAAGATTTCCGCAAGTAAGATTATTTAAGAATGCTTGTGGATCCGTGATGGAAAAGCCGGAGGATAAAGGGGCAATTTCCTCTTTTCAGGCACTTATGGTTTCAACAGCATCCCGTGTGGGAACGGGAAATATTGTCGGGGTTTCATCGGCGATTTGTATAGGTGGATTTGGTTCTGTATTCTGGATGTGGGTGATTGCGATCATCGGAAGTGCATCTGCTCTGATTGAGAGTACATTGGCACAGATTTATAAGAAAAAAGGAGAAGACGGAAGCTGTTATGGAGGACCGGCTTACTATATTGAAGCGGCACTTCATTGTCGCCCACTGGCAATTGTTTTCTGCGTTGCAATGATTTTAACCTACGCATTTGGATTTAATATGCTGGCATCTTATAATCTGCAGTCTACATTTTCAGTATTTTCTTTTTATGAGGCAAAGATGAGTCCCTGGATCATCGGTGGGATTTTGGCAGTGCTGACAGGATGGTGTCTGCTTGGCGGCGGATCACGTATCGTAAAAGTAACTTCAATGGTTGTGCCGGTAATGGGGATTGCATATATCGGAATTTCACTTTTGGTAGTAATTATCAATATTCAGAATGTGCCGGCAATGTTCGTGCGTATTTTTGAAGAAGCATTTGATTTCAAAGCAATTTTCGGAGCATTTTCCGGTTCAGCCATGATGCAGGGAATCCGCCGGGGACTCTATTCCAATGAGGCAGGTATCGGTTCCGCTCCGAATGCATCAGCTTCGGCAAATGTCAGCCATCCGGTAAAACAGGGGCTGGTACAGATGTTATCCGTATTTATTGATACTTTGTTGCTTTGTACAGCAACAGCAATGATGTGTATGTCATCCGGGATCGATCCGGCAAAAGAATTGCAGGGAGCACCGTGGGTGCAGGCATCTCTTCAGGAATCACTTGGTTCTTTCGGGCCGATCTTTATTACAGTTGCAATGGTATTTTTTGCATTTACAACTCTGCTCGGAAACTGTTTCTATTGTGACAATCTTTTAATCTACATTCACAAAAAACAGCCGGAAAAAGCTTTTATGAAAGGCTTCAGACTGGTATCGGCACTTGCAATCTTTCTGGGAGCAGGAATGGAAATGTCTCTTTTGTGGGATCTTTCCGATGTACTGATGGGGGTTATGGCGCTCATTAACATTCCGGTTATCCTGATTTTATCAGGAATTGCATTTAAAGCGATCCAGAATTATGAAGTGCAGTTGAAGCAAGGAAGCAACCCGGTTTTTAAAAGTGCAGACATCGGTCTTAGACAAAAAACAGATTTCTGGAGATAAAACAGGATAATGGGGGAGACTGTCCGAACCACCGGATAATCTCCCCCAATTTCTACATCCTCTATTTTATAACTAAGACTTTCTGTGTTTTAATGAATAGCTTTTTACTTTTTGTTACTGTGGTATTTTTTATAGAAATAAATATAGGATATTCCACCTGGAATACTGATCCAGATAAGCATTGTTACAACAGACACAATCTCAAAATCAGAAATTGTTAATGCACAGGCTATATACAGCAATACCATCGGAAATGAAATAAATCCTAAAATTCTATGTGCAATCTTCCAGGTATCTTCATCACGCACAGTCCATGGCAAACGAAGGCCGGTATGTCTGTTATATGGCAACTTCGGCGATACAATACCTATAAAAACCATTATGCAAGACAATAATACCATAGCAAATAGTTTCTCTCCATTTTCCGAAAAAGTAATGACATCAACTGCACTCAGAAAAGCAAAAACAATACCAATGATTAAAATGCTAATATTGCAAAGTGTGGTAACACGGAAAATACCAAGCCTTAAATCGTCAGTTGTTAGACTTGTAAACAAGGCCAAATTACGATACAGTACGATACCTGCAATCAGCATACATATTCCTGCCATTAGAATTGATACGACTTCATTTTTCACACTCATTGTAATCATCATAGATAAAAATGTAACAAACAGAATCAGACCTCTTTTCTGGTTTGCCTGATACAACAACTTTTCTTTTTGCTTTTTTCTTGCCAGCTGTTCATTTAGTTCCGCCAATTCTTCCGCCAAATTCCCATTACTATGGATACTCTCCTCAATTCCAAGCAATTGACTAACCGATACATCAAGCAAATTTGCCATTTCAATCAAAACATCTGCATCCGGAATAGATAATCCCTTTTCCCATTTTGAAACTGTCTGCCGAACAACATTTAACTTTACTGCCATTTCTTCCTGACTCATTCCCCTTGTTTTTCGGAAATGCTTTATATTCTCATTAATCATAATTTCATATCCCTTCTATTCGATATGTACATGTACATTATAAATTATACGAATATGCTGTTTCCGATACAAGCAATGGAAATTAACATTGGCTATTTTTTCTTTACACTTAAAAGTTAATTTGTGAATACTCGATAATTTTCTTCCTTATCGTAATCCTTGTGGATTCCATCATCCTCGTACATCGTATAACTGCTGTTTTTATATCCGATAAGCTGCAGATGTTCGGTATCAATATCTTTCACACACTCTGCTGCTTCTGCAACCGGGATGCATTTACCACTTCGAATGAAGAGCGGTACTTCATTTAGTGCCACATCTACATAATGAATACCTTTTGCGAGAACCTCTTCAGAAATGCTTCCGTCCGGCAGGAACTTGATAAATTTCATTTCTTCCGGCAGATAAACATAACGGCCTCTTGCGTTCTGCTCGTAGACCGGAGCGATCATGATCTCGTTTCCAAGCATCAGCTGATCCTCTATCCTGATTGCTCTCTTGTCATCCGGATAAACAAACCCAAGTGGTTTGAAATACATGTCATCATTCAGCACAGCTTTCATGTACTCACTGTACAGATACGGCACAAGACGATATCTTGTATTAATGACAGCGCGGAAATCCTCGATTTTTTCAAATTGATAACATTCCTGCTCTCTTGTTCCCGTTGCTGAATGATTACGCATCAGTGGTGTGAATACACCAAGTGCAAGAAAACGAAGCAACAGTTCTCTTGTCGTATCACTGCCAAATCCTCCAAGGTCAGCACCTGTATACAGGAAACCGCACATATTCAGAGACGGCAGCATCTTCAGGTTAAGAAGGATATGCGACCACCAGGATTTATTATCGCCTGTCCAGATTCCGCCATAACGGTGCATTCCGATATAAGAAGATCTGGAAAACATCAGAAAACGTTTTTCCGGGTCAATGCGTTCAAAAGCTTCTCCTGCTGCTCTTGTCATATTGTAGCCAAAAAGATTATGTACTTTGTCATGACGGATCTTTTTGCCATCGACATTGTGATAAAATCTTTTGTAATCTTCCGGATTATTTGCAATACTGAGCATCTTGTCCTGCATTTCCCAGGGATGGGTCTTGCCTTCGGTATCCTTTGCAAACTCTCCGGCAAGTTCTCTTGCCTCTGCAAGGCCTTCGGAAGAATAAAAGATCGCAGGCTCGTTCATATCATTCCAGAAACCTTCTATTCCCTGTTCGATCAGAAAACGATATTTGTCCCCGAACCATTTTCTGGCTTCCGGATTCAGCATATCCGGAAAATGGGTATCTCCCGGCCATACAGCTGCAACAAAATCACTTCCGTCTTCTCTCTTGCAGAAATAGTTGTTTTTGACACCTTCCTCGTAAATCTCATATCCCGGCTCAACCTTGACACCGGCATCAATGATCGGAATCAGGCGAATATCCTGGTCATCCATTTCCTGCACAAATTCTGGAAAATCCGGGAAATTTTCTTCATTCACTGTGAAATCTTTGAATGACTGCATATAGTCAATATCCATGTAAATCATGTCGATTGGGATATGATTCTCCCGATATCCTTTTGCAACAGTACGGAAATCTTCTTTCGTCGTATACCCCCAGCGGCTCTGTCCGAAACCAAAAGCAAACTTCGGCGGGATATAGCTGCGTCCGATTACGTGACGGAACTGTTTTACGATATCATAAGCATTCTCACCTTCAAGCACGTAGATATCCAGATCAGCATTTTCGCAGGATACCCTGAGTGTATCCTCTCTGTCATATCCGATATCAAAGGTCAGTTTCGACGGATAGTCAAAAAACAATCCAAACGTAGTCTTTCCACTCACAATAATAAAGTTGTGGGCTCCGTATAAAGAACGCTTGTCCTCTGTGTGTACCGGATCATCTGTGCAATTACTGATATAACAATACCCTCTCTTGTTGATTCCACGATTGGCTTCACCCAGACCATAGACAATGTCATCTTCATCCATGATATAAGTAAAAACAAATCCTTCCTCCTGACTGACCTCTCCATATGGGAGAACGCCCTCAGTTGTTTCAATTTTTTCAGTCAGTGCCTCCGTATTAAATGGAGTTCCATATCTATATTTTCTAATCATTTCTCTGTCACCTGGTGTTTATAATATAATACAAATGCTTCATATGGGTTCAGAATAATTTTTCCGTCGAATTCTTTTCTTCCAAGGTTTGTGATCAGACACTCTGCGCCTTTAAATTCTTCCGGCACTTCTACTTCTGCATTTTTGTCACTGAAGTTGCAGACAGTCAGAAGTTTTTCCTGATCCCCTTTTCTTGTGTAAGCAAAAATCTGCTCGTCTTCACGATAAAGCGGTTCAAATTCGCCATAAACAATAATTTCTTTCTCCTTGCGCAAGCTGATCAGTTTCTGATAGTAATGGAAAATAGAATCCGGATCTTCAAGCTGCTGTGCTGCATTGATCTTTTTGTAGTTTTGGTTTACTTTGATCCACGGCTCACCATCTGTGAATCCAGCCTGTTTGCTGTCATCCCACTGCATCGGAGTTCTCGCATTGTCACGGCTTCTCAGCATCAGACATTTCATCATGTGTTCCGGAGTCATAAGACCTGATTCCGTAAACTCTTCAAAGTAATTAATACTTTCAATATCACGGTAATCTTCCAGTTTGTCAAAATAAACATTTGTCATACCAAGCTCTTCCCCCTGGTATACATATGGCGTTCCCTGCATCATGTGAATACAGGTAGCCAGCATTTTTGCGGATGTTTCTCTGTATACCGGATTGTCATTTCCAAAACGGCTGACGCTTCTCGGTTGATCATGATTACCTAAAAACAAACTGTTCCATGCTTTACCCTGGAGTTTCTCCTGCCATTTGATCATGATGTTTTTAAACTCTTTAAAATCATATTTTTGAGTTGTCCACTTTCCATAATCTCCGCATCCACTCTCCACATGCTCAAATTGGAATACCATATTCAGTTCATTTCTGTCTTCACCCGCATATTTCTGTGCTTCTTCAATTGTAACTCCAGCTGTTTCACCAACTGTCATGATATCATATTTTGAAAGGACTTCATGATTCATTTCCTGAAGAAATTCATGGACTCTTGGACCATGTACGCTATATGGTCCAAAATCGCCATAAAGTCCGTTATTCATTTCTCCATCCGGAAATCTCTGATCTTTGGAAATCATACTGATAACATCCATACGGAAACCATCAATTCCTTTTTCACACCAGAATTTCATCATATCGTAAACTTCCTGGCGTACTTTTTCATTTTCCCAATTGAGATCCGGCTGTTTTTTTGAAAACAGATGCAGATAATACATCTGTGTCTGCGGATCATATTCCCATGCAGAACCGCCGAATGCTCCGCCCCAGTTATTAGGTTCTTTTCCGTTTACCGGGTCTTTCCAGATATAATAATCACGATATGGATTATCTTTTGACTTGCGGCTTTCAATAAACCAGTTATGTTCATCCGATGTATGGTTGACTACGAGATCCATCAGAATCCTGATGGATCTTTTGTGTGCTTCACACAACAATTCCTCATAATCCTCCATAGTTCCATATTCTTCATAAATTCTACGGTAATCAGAAATATCATAACCATTATCGTCCTGAGGTGATTCCAGCATCGGAGAAATCCATAACACATTTACCCCAAGTTCTTTAAGGTAATCGAGTTTCTGTATGATTCCTCTGATATCTCCCACGCCATCACCGTTACTGTCTTTAAAACTCTTAGGATATATCTGATATACTACACTTTCTTTCCACCATTTTTTCTCCATGCCAAGTCTCCTCATTTCTAATTATTTGACCGCTCCTGCAACCACACCATTCATTATACTCACCTCATCCTTGCAGTATCAAGAGGTTTCTCGCGAAACCACAAAAGGTAACAAAGTTTATTTCCTGCTTTTATACAGTTTATACAAAGAAAAACAGGTTATTGCACCTGCTCGCCTATATATGCAAAAAAAGAATCCTGTCATTCTTTGACAGAATCCCTCTTTACCAGATAGACTGGGTTTTTTATATTCAATTCGTTCAGCGTCTCTCCCTGAATCAATTTCATCAGACGTTCCAACGCCACATGTGCTTTTTGTGGAATATCCTGATGAACTGTTGTCAGTTTCGGTCGAATCATGCTCGCGTAAACACTGTCATCATATCCTGTAACAGAAATCTGCTCCGGAACCATGATTCCTTCGTCAAAAAAGAAATTTATTGCTTCTATCGCATTATAATCTGAAGAAAAGGCCAGCGCTTTTGCTTCAAGAAAGCGTGGAAGAAGTTCTCTGTATTTCCTGAGACGAAGATTTCTTTTACCCGGAATAACTATATATCTGGAACGACTGCAGAATCCCCCTTGTTTTTCCATCGCCTGTTTGAATCCCATCCACCGATAGTAATCGCTGTCCTGCTCTGTTTCTGCAACAAACAATGCTTTCTTATATCCACAGGAATACAGGTATTCTCCGATCTGATACCCGCCTGAATAATCATCTATACCAACATTCTGGAATGTATAAGTCCCCTTCGGATAAGCATCGATCAAAATCATTTTTTTGTTTAATCTGTGCGAAAGGTTATGATACTGCTCTTCATTGTATCCCAGGATAATCAATCCCTCTACATTCCATTTTGAGGCAATATCCACTACATTCTGAATGCTTTCACCGCCAATAAGCATAACATAATATCCATTTTCTTCCATTTCCATCTGAATCGTTCCAATCAGTTCTCCCACGAATGGATCCTGAAGTGACTGCATACCATGAGCGTAAGTAAATCCGAGTACTACGCCTATAATTCTGGAACCATGACCGGAAAGCATCATGGAACCCATATTCGGAACATAGTTCTGTTCTTTAAGAATAGCCGTGATTTTATCGATCGTTTTCTGGGAAACTCTTTTCGTATTGCCATTTATAACATTGGATACCGTGGTGCGGCTGACGCCTGCCATATCTGCAATATCCTGAAGCCGAATCATAAAACCTTCCTCCTGTATTCTTATTTCCTTACAATACTGTTTCCTGCTTATTTGTACTCAGATACTTTCGTTTCTGCAAAAGTCATTTTCGCTTATATCAAATTTATAATATCATAGGCAGTTAGGTTTGTCACATAAAGGTTTGCAATTTCAAACTGCAAGACCGCTGTAATTGCGACTGATAAAATTAACCATTGTCTCCATGAATATATTAGAGATATAATATAAATACTGGTATCTGATTTTTCTGAATACTAAGTATCTAAAAATGGGGAATGATAAATGAACAAACAAGAGAAACAGATTTTCACATCCGACAAGTTGAAAGAAACAGCCATCATGACGATAGCAGTGGGCATTATCGCCGCGGCCGTATATTTCTTTTTGATTCCGAGTATGACCTCGATCAGCAGTATATCCGCGCTGGCAATTGTTATGTCGCATTATATACCGTTGCATGTGTCAACGATCACAATGATATTGAACGTTGTCCTACTGCTGATAGGCTTTGTGACATGCGGAAAGGAGTTCGGAGCAAAGACGGTTTACACCAGCATCCTGCTGCCGTTGTATCTTGCAGTATTTGAACACATATTTCCGGATTTTACCTCGCTGACAAACAGCAGTGAACTGGATGTAATATGCTATATCCTGGTCGTAAGTATCGGCCTCAGTATTTTATTTAACATGAATGCATCTTCCGGCGGACTGGATATCGTAGCGAAGATCATGAATAAATATCTGCACATAGAATTAGGAAAAGCAATGTCCATCTCGGGCATGTGTGTGGCACTTTCTTCCGCTCTGATCTATGACAAGAAAGCTGTCGTTTTAAGTGTGCTTGGAACTTATTTTAATGGTATTGTGCTGGATCATTTTATCTTTGGCCAGAATCTGAAACGGCGTGTATGTATTATTACAAAATACGAAGAAGAAGTCCGTCAGTTTATCTTGCATGAACTGCATAGCGGAGCAACATTCTACGAGGCGACAGGCGCATATAATATGCAGAAGCACAGAGAGATCATTACGATCGTGGACAAAAGTGAATATCAGAAACTGATGAATTATATTATCAAGAAGGATCCGGAAGCATTCGTGACAGTGTATACAGTGTCTGATATGAGATACCGTCCAAAGGTAAGATCCTTTTAGGCGGGAAGAAGCTCTACAGAACACTTTACGCAGCTGCTTGAATATCTGAACAGAAAAGAGTCGCAGCCTGTTCCATCAGGGAACAACTGTGACTCTTTTTATTTTGTCTTCCATTTTTGTGACATTACTTCACAATATCCAACTGCCCGACAATTCCGATATATCCATCTGTTTTTATTGATGACCATAATGTGTGCAGTTTCAGATCACACATCTGCCTTTCACCTCTTACTTTTAACATTACTTTTATTGAAACTTCTTTGTTTTTACTTGATACTGAATCCAGCGAATCTTTTACGCGCTGAATATCCTCTTCGCTTATATCATATACTCCATATGAATCAAATCCCGGAAGATCTCTCTGATACTCTTTCTGCGATTCTCCGTCTGTTAAAACCAGCTTTCCTGAAATCGCATTATACTCTATTGAAATCTTACCGCTATTTTCCTTAAAGAACTTTATCTTTTCCTGCATAATCTCAATAACACGCTGGGAATAATCCTTGCGTGGCAATGCATTTTGCCTCAGTATTTCTTCTGAGATCCTCTGCGCTTCATAATACTCTCTGTTGTCATCCTTTTCTTTCTTAAATGTTCTGGACAACTGAGGACTGATCTCTTTCAGGCATTCCAGAAGAAGCGGATTAAACTGTCCGCACTGACCTTCCAGAATCATCTGGATTGCCGTATCATGATCATATGCATTCTTATAGCACCGTACACTTGTAAGCGCATCATACACATCAGCAATTGACACGATCTGCGCAGAGATTGGTATTTCTTCCCCTTTTAGTCCATCCGGATATCCTCTTCCGTCCCATCGTTCATGGTGCCACCGGCAGATTTCCCATGCAGTGCGTACCAGTGGCTTGTCCTGTGGAAAATCCATATTCCGGATCATAGATGCTCCAATCTCACTGTGGCTTTTCATGATCTTGAATTCTTCATCTGTCAGTCTGCCTGGTTTATTGAGGATTTCTTCCGGAATGCTGACCTTTCCAATGTCATGAAGGGAAGATGCTGTTATGATCAGAGCAATCTCCGCTTCTGTCAGATGATACGCATCTGTTTTCCTGATCAATTCTCTCAACAGCATCTCCGTTGCGACACGGATGTGTAATATATGTTCGCTGCTTTCACTGTTATGAGAACCTAATACATTGCTCAGGATTCCAATCATAATCGTGTTGTTTTCTTCTTTCTGATAGACCTGATCTACAACCACATTGATCAGTCGTTTCTGGTTTGCATAAAGTCCCAATGTATTCTGGACTCTTTTCTTTACGATAACTGCATCAAACGGTCGGCTGATATAGTCTGTGATCCCCAGATCATACGCTTTTCGCATAATTTCGACAGATTCTTCTGATGAAATCATGACAACCGGGACTTCATCAATCCACTGTAACTCCCTCATATGTTCCAACACCTGGAATCCATTCATCTGCGGCATATTGATATCCAGAAGCATCAGGTCGATCTCCGGATGCACTTCCAGAATCTGGATCGCCTGAGTTCCATTTTCAGCTTCCATGTAGTCATATCTGCTTCCAAGAATCTCCTTTAATATATCTCTGTTAAGTTCTGAATCATCTACAATAAGTAGTTTTTGTTTCTCACTCATCCTTTATCCTCACGATTTTTATTTTTTCCTGCTAATTCAGCAATAATCTCCACTAATAGTTTCATATCGATCGGCATTCCCAGACCGGTACCGCCAAACTTAGATGCTCCGCCTTTCTGCTCCTGCGCAAATAGCTCAAACAGATGTTTTTGGAATTCCTCACTCATACCAATTCCTGTATCCTGACATGTGAACTCAAAAGTCACAATTCCATCTTGATCGGAAGGAATCTCTCTGGCACTCAAATAAATCTTCCCATAATCTTTATTATACTTTACGGCATTACTCAAGATATTCATCAGAAGACGCTTCAGATGGATTGGGCTGCCTATAAGATCTTTATGAATGATCTCTGGTGTTTTATGTTCCACCTTGATTTCTCTTTCATCAGGCTTTTTTGATACTTCTGTTCTTTTTCCCTTTCTATTTTGAGAATATTTTTCTGTAATTTTCTGTAAATCATCCAGATTAGTGCTACAACAATCAGATAAATGAACAGGCACATGATCACATTTTGCAGAAGTGTCTGAAATATGATCGAATCCGGAACGTAAGCATAGATGTAATGGTCTCTCTGCTTCAGCATAACACCGTGACACCGGACTCCATTGATCGTTAAGCCCATCATATGCTTACTGTCTGCATGATCTTTTAACTTCTGGATTGCTTCATAGTCTGTTGTGCTTTGTCCGATCAGCCCGGTATTGTTTGAAGCAATGATCACGCCTTCATCTGCTACGATAATTGTCCCATCCCGCTCCTTCCGATAGCCATTCAACAAACTTTGTATCGTAAGTGTATAATTCGTTGCATACTCTGCAGAAGTATAATAGTAAGTCACTACAACTCCCGGTGCATCCTTTCTTGTGCAGGCAGCCATATCAATATAAGCCCCGTCATTATGATTGATTCTCTTGGCATACACTTTTTCATCGTAAATTACTGTATCCAGTACAATTTCTTTCTCTGCACATTCTTTTATTTCCGGCAATAAACTTTCGTTCGTACTGTATTCACATACTATAGTTCCATCTGTATCCAGAACCACGATTCCCGTCAGCCATAACTGCTCTGCACTTTCTTTCAATAGCTGATCATCCAGTGTTTTTTCATTCTCTGTTTCTGCGGCTATATTTTTGCTGACCTGCCGGGTTCCCTCAATGGCACGAAGCAGACTTTTGGATTCTGATGATTCATTATAATGTGTATATGTGGAACATTGTACTTTTACATAATTTACCGTGTCTAAAAGATTAGCCTCTTTCTTTTCTTTGTCTGCATTGCTGAAAAAACATACAGACAGCACGACAAGACATATCCCAACAGCTATACTGATGATCCAGAATTTTTTTCTGTTGGGACAGATTTTTTATTCTTCTTCAAGCTGGTCCACCTCCAGATATTTTTCTGGGTCATCAAGATATTTTCCTATGATTTTTGCAGAAGTTCCGTCCTCTCTCATTTCATCCAGAGTCTGCTCCAGTTTCTCCGGCAGATCCCGAGTTTCATTTTTTGAGAAAGCGACTCCGATTCCGACTGTCATAAGTGGTTCATCCAGAATTCGGAATTTCGCATCATAATCTTTCATATACTGTATAACCGATTCCTCATGTGCACCTATTGCATCTGCATATCCCTTTCCAAGGAATGTATAGATCAGTTCCCTGTGTTCCAGGCTAATCAGATTACCAAGCTTTGGAATCCTGCTGTCTGTTCTTTTTAGAAAAATTCCTTCCGGTTTTGTTGTAGATTGTACGGCAAGTGTCTTTCCTTCCAGATCACTCAGGGTATAGATATCACTGTTCTCATTGACTGCAACCACCTGGTTACTGACCATATACGGACCGGCCCATTTATAATCATCCAATCGTCCTTTCATGGAGAAGCAGCCCATAATATTCACACGTTGTGCGACCAACAACGCATATTGCGCAACCATATTGACATTCCTTTCACAGGGTGTCATAATACTTGCGGAGATAGTATTTGGAATACTACAAAACTATACTCTGACTGAATCACAACAATTTCATATTGAACAGTTACCCCGCCGGAAATGGCGGAAAGCGAGCTTATATTTATTTAAGACATAAAATAAGACTCAGGGAATACGAAGAATAGCAAAAGTATTTGCAGGGATCAGTATACCTTGACGAATGCTTTTTTTTGTGAGGAGACCAATAAGAAATGACAGTTGAGATGTTAAAAGGAAAGATTCATCGTGCTACAGTAGTACAGGCCGAACTTGACTATGTTGGAAGTATTACTGTTGATGAAGACCTGCTGGAAGCGGCAGGAATTATGGAATATGAGAAAGTTCAGATCGTGGACGTAAATAACGGAAGCCGATTTGAAACTTATACGATCTGCGGCAAGCGCGGAAGCGGAATGATCTGCTTAAATGGTGCTGCGGCAAGATGCGTAAGTACTGGTGACAAAATTATTATCATGTGTTATGCACATTATGATTCTGAAGAAGCCAAAGAACATAAACCACAGGTTGTTTTTGTAGATGATGAGAATAAGATCAGCCGTGTTACAAACTATGAGAAACACGGATTACTGAAAGATATGGCATAACTGCAAAAGTGATTGTAACCTATAAATGAAAATGAAATTTGTTGAATTCAGAACAAGAGGCTATCTCCTAATTTAGTTTTAAAAGGAGAACACCATGAAGGTAACAAAAACAGTAAAGGAAACAAGAGATTTAATTAAGAACTGGAAAAGAGAAGGGAAAACAATCGGTCTTGTACCGACAATGGGATTCCTGCACGAAGGACACGCAAGCCTGATCAAGAGATGCCGCGAAGAAAATGATATCGTTGTTGTATCTGATTTTGTAAACCCGACACAGTTTGGACCGACAGAAGATCTGGAAGCATATCCAAGAGATTTCAAACGTGACAGCGAACTCTGCGAGAGCCTTGGAGCTGATGTCATCTTTCATCCGGAACCGAAGGATATGTACCATGATCCACATGCCTTTGTAAGTATTGATACTTTATCAGATACACTGTGCGGTAAGACAAGACCAATCCATTTTAAAGGTGTATGCACCGTTGTTTCTAAGTTATTTAACATTGTAACACCGGACAGGGCATATTTCGGTCAGAAAGATGCACAACAGCTGGCAATCATCCGCAAAATGGTACAGGATCTGAATTTTGATATCCAGATCGTAGGATGCCCTATCATCCGTGAAGAAGACGGACTTATTTATGCTCAGGCGGGAGCCACGCTATCGTCACTTGCGGCATTTGCCGCGGAAAGAGGACTTGAAGGTTTGCAGTTTGCATCGGGGATACCCGGTACTGTGGGCGGAGCCGTGCTTATGAATGCCGGAGCATACGGCGGACAGATGAGCGATGTTGTTGTAAGAACAAAATATATTGATAAAAGTTCCGAAATTCAAACGGCGGAAGAACATGGATTTTCGTACAGAAGCTCGGTTTTTCAGAAAAACGGCGGAATTATTCTTGAAACCGCCATGAAGCTTCAGCATGGCAATCGTGACGAAATATACGAAAAAATGAGAAGCCTTGCAGAGGCAAGACGCGAAAAACAGCCGCTTAATTTTCCGAGCGCGGGCAGTGCATTTAAAAGACCCGAGGGATTTTTTGCGGCGAAGCTTATAGATGACGCGGGTTTGCGCGGATTTACAGTGGGCGGCGCCAAGATTTCGGAAAAACACACCGGATTTGTTATAAACCGCGGCGGAGCAACGCAGAAAGATGTGTCGGAGCTTATGCAAAAAGTGAGCGACACTGTTTATGAAAAATTCGGGGTAAGACTTGAAAGAGAAATTAAATTTTTGGGAGACTGAAGAAATGAAGGTTATTATAGTAACGGGACTTTCCGGAGCGGGAAAGACAAAAGCAATCAGAAGCCTTGAAGATATGGGGTTTTACTGTGTTGACAACATGCCGCCCGTGCTTATCAGCAAATTTGCGGAGATGTGTTACAACTCGCAGGGAAAACTCACAAAGGTTGCAATGGTTGTGGATGTGCGAAGCCATGAAATGTTCAGTGAGCTTACGGGTGAACTGGCGCAGCTTCAGCGCGACGGAATAGAGCATAAAATCCTTTTTCTTGAGGCTTCCGATGAAACTATAATAAAAAGATATAAAGAAACGAGGCGCAATCATCCGCTCCAGTACGGCAAGGGTATAAGAGACGGGATAAAGCGCGAAAGAGAACTTTTAAAAGAAATAAAAAAACATGCCGACTATGTTATAGACACAAGCAGCATGAAAACAGAGCATTTAAGTGAGAATATAAAGACACTGTTTCGTGAAAACGATGCCGAGGGCAAAATGCTTATAAACGTGATGTCCTTCGGCTTCAAATTCGGTTTGCCGCTTGACTGCGATTTGGTTTTTGACGTGAGATTTCTTCCGAATCCTTTTTATGTTGCCGAGCTTCGGGAAAAAACGGGCAAAGAACCTGAAATAAGAGATTTTGTTATGAATAATGAAGTTTCGGAAAAATTCAGAGATAAACTGCTCGATATGATAGAATTCCTGATTCCGCAATATGTTGAGGAGGGCAAAGGAAATCTTGTGATAGGAATCGGATGCACGGGCGGAAAACACAGAAGCGTTGTAATAAGCGAGCTGCTCTACAAAGAGCTTCTTGACAAAAATCAGAAATGCGTTATAAATCACAGAGATATTGACAAAAAATAATATCGGGTCAAACATTAAAAAGACCCTCCTCGGAGGTTTATATGGCTGAAACGCTTAAAATAGTGGCATTGGGAGGCGGAACAGGGCTTTCCACAATGCTCAGAGGACTTAAAAAGTATACAAATAACCTCACCGCCGTTGTTACTATGTCGGATGACGGGGGAGGTTCGGGAATACTGAGGCAGGATTTGGGAATGCTGCCTCCGGGCGATATACGCAATTGTCTTTTGGCACTTGCCGATATAGAGCCTACAATGGAAAAGCTGTTTACCTACAGATTTGATGACGGAATTTTAAGAGGGCAAAGCTTCGGAAATCTCTTTTTGGCGGCAATGAACGGTGTTTACGGGGATTTTGAAGAGGCTGTGCGCCACGCCAATGAAGTTTTGGCGGTTGTGGGAGAAGTTTTGCCGGTTACAAACCAGGATATAAGAATGTGCGCCGAGTTTGAAGACGGCAAAGAGGTTTTCGGAGAGTCGAAAATAGCAAATGCAAAAATACAAAACGGCGGCAGAATAAAAAAGGTTTCTCTTGTGCCTTCAAAGGTTGAACCCGCTTCGGGAGTGCTTGAAAGCATTGCGGAAGCGGATATGGTTATTTTGGGACCCGGGAGCCTTTATACAAGCGTTATTCCCACGCTGCTTGTAAACGGAGTGTCGGACGCGGTTAGAAAAAGCCGCGCAAAGAAAATTTTTGTATGTAACGTTATGACGCAGCCCGGAGAAACGGACGGTTATTCCGCAATTGATCATATAAAAGCGCTTGAAGAACATGCAGGTATGAAGATTGTGGATTACTGCGTTGTAAATACGGGGCGTATGCGCGAAGACGTTTTAAAACGTTACGCCGAAGACAGGCAGACGCCCGTAAGTTTTGATGAAAGGGATTTTGCAGAGCACGGAATAAAGCTTATAGAAGCCGATATGCATCTTGACAATGCGCTTATTGCGCGTCATAACCCTGACATCCTTGCAAAAACCATAATTGATTTTTACAAAGGTAATGCGGAGTGAGAAATATGTCTTTTTCAGCTGAAATAAAAAACGAGCTATGCCGAGAAAGTATAAATAAAAAGTGCTGCGCGCAGGCGGAAATATGCGGCATACTTTTTTTCGGAGGTGTTATAACCGAAGAAAACGGAGTGTGCTCATTTCGTTTTACAACCGAAAGCAAGGCTGTGACGGAACGGTGCTATTGCCTTTTTAACAAAGTGACGGAGGGTGAGTTTTTCCCGTTGAGACTCGTAACGAGCGTCACAAAAAGAGGCTTTGTGTACACGGTTTCCATGGAGATTGAAAGCGAGCTTGCCTTCGGAAAGGGAACTCGGATTTACAGAGCTTACGCAGGAGAGAACGACTGCTGCAAAAAAGCTTTTATGCGCGGAGCGTTTCTGGGAGCGGGTTCTGTGACAAATCCGATGAAAGCATATCATGCCGAGCTTGTTACGCATCATAAAAAGCTTTGTGAAGGAACGGTGAATCTTCTTGCGGAAGCCGGGTTTGTTCCGAGGCTTGTAATGCGCAAATCAAATTATGTTATATATTTTAAAAGCGGTGACGAAATCGAAGATTTTCTGACATTTTTGGGTGCCACGGCTTCTATGATGGAATTTGCAAATGCCCGTATATATAAAGATACAAAAAATAACATAAACAGGAAAATAAATTGCGAAACCGCGAACACGGATAAAATATACGGTGCGGCAATAAATCAGATGAAGGCAATAAATAAGCTTAAAGCTGCCGGGAAATTTGTATTTCTTCCCGAAAAGCTTCAGGATACGGCAAATCTCAGATGTGAAAATCCGGAAGCGTCTTTGGCGGAACTTTCCGCGCTTTCCGTGCCGCGCGTTTCAAAATCGGGAATATCTCACAGGCTTAAAAGACTTGAAGAGTTGGCGGAGTTACTGGTGAAAAAAGATGAAAAATAATTTTGTTCATTTACATGTCCACAGTGAATACAGTTTGCTTGACGGAGCGTGCCGCATAAAAGAGCTGGCAGAACGCGCCGCAGAACTTTCCATGCCCGCACTGGCGCTTACAGATCACGGAGTTATGTACGGTGCGGTGGATTTTTACAATGCGGCAAAAGAAGCCGGTATAAAACCCATTATAGGCTGCGAGGTTTACGTTGCACCGCGTTCGCGCTTTAACAAGGAAATGGGAATTGACAATAATATAAGCCATCTTGTGCTGCTTGCGAAAAATGAGGAAGGATACGGAAACCTCATTAAAATAGTTTCTGCGGGCTTTGTGGACGGATTTTATTATAAACCGAGAGTTGACAAAGAGCTGCTCTCAAAATACAGCGGCGGTCTTATTGCGCTTTCGGCGTGTATTGCCGGTGAGATTCCGAAGCTTATATTAAACGGGAACTATGACGCGGCAAAAAAACTGGCGCTCGGCTACCGCGATATGTTCGGGGAAGAGAATTTTTATCTTGAGATACAGGATCACGGCATTGCTGAGCAGAAAAAAGTAAACGCAGCGCTTTGCAAAATGTCCGAAGAAACGGGAATTCCGCTTGTTGCAACAAACGACGCGCATTATTTAAGACGGGAGGACGCCGAAAACCACGATTTACTGCTTTGTATTCAAACGGGAAAAACCGTGGACGATACGGACAGACTTAAGTTTCAGACAAATGAATTCTACTTAAAAAGCGGAGAAGAGATGGAAAATCTCTTTGCATATGCGCCGGAAGCCATAAAAAACACTTTAAAAATTGCAGAGATGTGCAATGTTGAGTTTGAATTCGGAAAGCTTAAATTGCCGCGATACCCCGCACCGGGAGATAGCTTTGAGTATCTTAAATCCTTGTGTGACAAGGGACTGGCAAGACGATATCCGAAGCCGACGGAGGAAATACAGAAAAGACTTTCGTATGAGCTTTCCGTTATTTCCGATATGGGTTTTGTGGATTACTTTCTGATTGTATGGGATTATGTTAACTTTGCAAAAAGCCACGGAATTATGGTGGGACCGGGCCGTGGTTCGGCGGCGGGAAGCATTGTGGCGTATACTTTGGGTATAACGGATATAGATCCGATAAAATACGGGCTGATTTTCGAAAGATTTTTAAATCCGGAGAGAATAAGCATGCCCGATATAGACGTAGACTTTTGTTACGAACGCCGTCAGGAAGTTATAGATTATGTGGTTTCAAAGTACGGGAAAGACCATGTGTCACAGATAATAACTTTCGGAACAATGGCGGCGAGAATGGCTGTGCGCGATGTGGGCAGAGCCTTGGGTATGCCTTACGGCGAGGTTGACGCAGTTGCAAAAATGATACCGACGGAGCTTGGAATCACAATTAAAGAGGCACTTAAGGTAAATCCGGATATTGCGGCGCTTTGCGAAAAAGATAAAAGTATTAAAAGACTTATTTCTGTTTCATCGGCGCTTGAGGGCTTGCCCAGACACGCTTCGACGCATGCGGCGGGCGTTGTTATATGCGACAAAAGCGTTGACGAATATGTTCCGCTACAGAAAAACGATGATGTTATAACAACTCAGTTCCCGATGGGTACAATCGAAAGACTCGGGCTTTTGAAAATGGATTTTCTCGGCCTGCGAAACCTGACGGTTATAAAAAATACGGCAGAACTTATCCGTGCCGGCGGAACGGATTTTGATATTGAAAAGATAGATTATGACAGTCCCGAGGTTTATAAAATGATAAGCCGCGGTGAAACGGAAGGTGTTTTCCAGCTTGAAAGCAGCGGCATGAAGTCGTTTATGAAACGGCTTGAACCGCAGAATCTTGAAGATATTATAGCCGGGATTTCGCTTTACAGACCGGGACCTATGGATCAGATTCCGCGCTATATAGAAAATAAACAGCATCCGGATAAAATAAAATATAAACATCCCCTGCTGGCTGATATTCTGGACGTTACGTACGGATGCATAGTGTATCAGGAACAGGTTATGCAGATTGTGCGCGTTTTGGGCGGATACAGTCTGGCAAGAGCGGATTCCGTGCGCAAGGCTATGAGCAAAAAGAAACAGGACGTTATGGAAAAAGAGCGCGCGGTATTTGTGAAAGGCGCGCAGGAGAGGGGTGTGCCGGAGAAAACCGCAAATGAAATTTATGATGATATGATTGATTTTGCAAAGTATGCCTTTAACAAGTCGCACGCGGCGGCTTATGCGGTTGTGGCATACAGAACGGCATATCTGAAATGCTTTTATAAAACCGAGTATTTTGCGGCGCTTTTTAACAGTATCATAGGCAATACAGATAAAACCGCGGAATATTTTGAAGAGTGCACGAGAATGGGCATAAAGATTCTGCCGCCGCATATAAATTCCAGCATGGCACGTTTTTCTGCGGAAAGCGGCGCTATAAGAGTCGGTCTTTGCGCGGTAAAAAACGTTGGCGCGGCATTTTGCAATTCATGTGTTGACGAGCGGCGCGAAAACGGTGATTATTTAAGTCTCGGCGATTTTGTAACACGCATGGTAAAGCGCGGTTCAGTAAGTAAAAGGGCGGTTTCTTCATTTATTCTTGCCGGGGTGTTTGACGGATTTAATGTAACGCGGTCATCATTGCTTGCAAAGCACGAGGAACTTATAGATGCTGCCGCGGCAGAAAACAAGAACAACGCCGCGGGGCAGGTATCGCTTTTTGAAATAAGCGAAGATAAAAGCAAAACTTTTTCGGAGGAGTACCCGGATATTGCCGAGTTTAATCCGCGCGACTTGCTGGAATATGAAAAAGAAGCGATGGGAATTTACGTTTCGGGTCATCCGCTGGATGAATTCAGACGCGAAGTTGAACGCGCGGAAACCATGAGCATAGGTGCAATAAAACGTGCCGCGGAAGAATCCGGGGAAAAAACGGACAAGCTTTCCGTAACGGTTGCCGGACTTGTGGCGGCAAGAAAAAATAAACTTACAAAGAGTTCGGCGCGCATGTCATTTGTGACGCTGGAAGATTTAAGCGGAAGTATAGAAGTTATAGTTTTCCCGAAAACTCTTTTAAAGTGCGATGCGCTGCTTTCGGGTGATTTGCCCGTTAAAGTAATCGGCAGAACAGATGTAAGAGAAAACGAAATACCTAAGATAATTGCGGAAGATATATTGCCTTTGCAAAAGGGAGAGGTAGAAGGCGAGCTTCTTCTGAATATTGAAAATAAGGCGCTGCTTGATAAAATACATCCGATAATAATGAAAAACACGGGGAAAGACGGTCTTTTTCTGGCTGTCGGAGAAAAAGAGTATGAAGCCGTACCGAAAATAAAAATAACGGAAAATCTGATAAATGAGCTGGGAAGTGTTCTCGGCGCAAAGAATGTTATAAGGAGAGTTTGAACAAAAATGAATTTAAACGGAGATTATATTGTAATCAAAGCACTCGAAAACGGTGTCAGCATAACGGGACTTACAAGAGGACGTGACACGAAGTTTCATCACACGGAAAAGCTTGACGCAGGTCAGGTATATATAGCGCAGTTTACCGAGACCACTTCGGCGATAAAAGTGACAGGCAGAGCGGAAATCAAGACGGCGCACGGAGATCTTGAAAGCGGAACTGAGGAATAAAAATGCTTGGAAAAACTGATGTTGCGGTTATAGGCGGCGGCGCTTCCGGGATTGCGGCGGCAATTTTTGCGGCACGCGGCGGAGCCGATGTGTATATATGCGAAAGATTGCCGCGTGTCGGAAAGAAAATTCTTGCGGCAGGAAACGGACGCTGTAATTTAAGCAATGCGCATCTTTCGCCCGAGAGATACAGAGGTGATATCGGGTTTGTCTCGCATGCGCTGAATTTGTTCGGACTTTCCGAGATGTTTGATTTTTTTGAAAGTGTGGGACTTCCGTGCACGGAACTTGAAAACGGAAAGCTTTTTCCGCAAAGCTTGCAGGCTTCATCGGTGCTTGATTTGCTTCGGGCAGAGTGTGAAAGACTGAAAATAAAAGAGATTACCGATTTTTTTGTTACGTCAATAAAAAAAGAAAACGGAGGCTTTCGCATAGTTTCGGAAGATGATGAAATATTTGCAAAAAAAGTTATTGTTGCATGCGGCGGAATGGCTTCGCCAAAATTCGGAACGGACGGAAACGGCTATAATCTGCTGAAAAAATTCGGGCACACCGTATCCGAACTGCACCCTGCGCTGCTGCAGATTAAAACGGAAAAACCGCGCAAGGCGCTCAAAGGGATAAAACATGTCGGCAAGGCCACGCTCATATGCGGCGGAAGAAAGATAAAAAGCTCGGAGGGAGAACTTCTTTTTACCGATTACGGGCTTTCGGGGCCGCCCGTGTTTAATCTTTCGGGTGACGCGGCGCTTGCGCTCTCGCGCGGCGAAAAAGCTGAAATATCCCTTGACTTGCTTCCGCAGACGGATTTTCGCGGGCTTTTGGAGCAAATGGAAAAAAGAGTTTTAAAATTTTCGCATCTTTCGGAAGAAAACTTTTTAAACGGTGTTTTGCCTAAAAAACTCGGCTATGAAATACGCAGAAGCGAAAGCACGGCGCGCGGTATGACGCGCCTTATGAAAGATTTTAGGTTTACAGTGAGCGGAACCACAGGTTTTGCAAACGCTCAGGTTACGTCCGGCGGAGTGAATACCGGTGAAATAGATAACGGCACCATGATGTCAAAAAAAGTTAAAAACCTTTATATAACCGGGGAGATAATGAATGTTGACGGTGACTGCGGCGGATTCAATCTGCAGTGGGCGTGGTGCACGGGTGCGCTTGCGGGACAGGACGCGGCGCGTACGCTGAAATAACGGAGAACAACAAATGATTTTGGTAAAAGACATAAAACTTCCGCCGGAAAAAGCAGCGGATGTAAAAAAAGCGGCGGCAAAAAAACTTGCGGTTTCGGAAGACGATATCACGGATATCAAAATTTTGCGCCGTTCCATAGACGCGCGAAAAAAACCTATGTATATTTTTACGGCTGCGGTGTCTCTGCGGAACGAAAAGAATGTAAGCGGCGAAAGATATGAAGGAATTAAGCCGATTTATATAAAAAAAGCAAAATTTAGAAAACGCCCTGTTATAGCCGGATTCGGGCCCGCCGGAATGTTTGCGGCGCTGATGCTTGCACGTGCGGGCGCAATGCCGCTTGTACTTGAACAGGGGAAAAGCGTGGAGGAAAGAAAGCGTGATGTTGCCGCGTTTTTCAGCGGCGGGGAGCTTTGCGAAAGTTCCAATATTCAGTTCGGTGAAGGCGGCGCAGGTACTTTTTCCGACGGCAAGCTTGCAACGGGCATAAAGAGCAGATATATAAAAAATGTGCTCGGCACGTTTGTTGAATTCGGAGCAAAAGAGGATATACTCATTGACGCAAAGCCGCATATAGGCAGCGATGTTTTGCCGCGTGTGGTTACAAATATCAGAAAAGAAATTGAAAGACTTGGCGGTGAAGTAAAATTCGAGACAACGCTTGAAGATATAATAACGGATAAAAATGTGCTTTGCGGTGTCAAAACAGATAAAGGTGAAATTGAAACCGATACGCTGTTTCTGGCAGTCGGCCACAGCGCCGGAAAGACTTTCGGAATGCTGCAAAAAAACGGAGTGCGGCTTGAATCAAAGCCGTTTTCGGTAGGGTGCAGAATAGAACATCTGCAAAAGGACATAAGCCGTGCGCAGTACGGCGCAGCTTCAAAAATACTGCCGCCGGCAGATTACAAGCTTGCGTGCCACTTAAAAAACGGGTTTTCGGTTTATACATTTTGCATGTGCCCGGGCGGTTATGTTGTAAATTCCGGCTCGGAGAAAGGCGGAATAGTAACAAACGGCTACAGCGAGAGCCGAAGGGACGGTAAAAATGCAAACAGTGCATTGCTTGTGGGAGTTTCTCCGGAGGTCTTCGGGGATGACCCTTTGGGCGGCATAGAGTTTCAGAGAAAAATAGAAAAAGCGGCATTTGATATTTCGGGCAGCTTTAAAGCGCCGTGTCAGCTTGTGGGAGATTTTTTGCAGGGCAAAGAATCTCGTCGGATCGGAGATATAGAACCTACTTTTTCGGGCGGGGTTACGCTTTCGGATATTTCGCTTTGTCTTCCGCGGTTTGCGTCGGAAAGCCTGCGCGAGGGGATAAGGCAATTTGCCACACGTTTGCATGGGTTTGACAGATATGACGCCGTTTTAACGGCGCCCGAAACGAGAAGTTCATCGCCTGTGCGGATTGTTCGCGATAAAGAAAGCATGCAAAGCGGAATAAAAGGAATATATCCCATAGGCGAGGGAAGCGGCTATGCAGGCGGTATAACCTCATCGGCAATAGACGGAATATATGCGGCGGAAAAAGCGATAGAGTTAAACTTGGGAGGTTAATTTATGTATATAAGAAGTAAAATATTGCTTGCGGCAAACAAGCTTTTCAAAGCGCCGGTTCATCCTTTTAATCTGCAGAATGACGGTGTTAAAAGCTATGCCGAATGGCAGTTTGAACGCGGAGAGAAAACAATCGAGTTTTTTCTCAAGGGTTATTCAAAAGAACAGATGTTCAAGGATAAAATCGTGGTTGACATAGGCTGCGGCGCGGCAGGAAAATCGCTTTACTATGCGTCGCTCGGAGCGGAGAAGGTTTACGGTCTCGAGATTCTTGAAAAATACCGCGGCGAGGCGGAAGCCTTGGCGAAGAAAAAAGGTCTTTCCGATAAATTTTCTTTTGTGTGCGGAGATTCGGCGAAACTGCCGTTTGAGGACGGGTTTGCCGATACGGTTATAGTCAACGACGCAATGGAGCATGTTGACGACCCTAAGCAGACCATCAGAGAAATGATGCGTATATTAAAACCCGGCGGCAGAATTTTTATAAATTTCCCTCCGTATTACCATCCCATGGGCGCGCATCTGACGGACGCGGTGTATATCCCGTGGGTACAGATGTTTTTCCCGGATAAGGTGCTTATAGAAAGCTATAAAGAGCTTGTGCATGACTTGCCCGACGGCGAGGAACGCATAAAATTCAGAATTTCAAAAAATAAAAAAGGAGAAGAGTACTTCTCCTACATAAACAAGATGACATTGAAAAGGTTTAAAACAATTTTAAACGCACTTGACATAACGCCCGAATATTACAGCGAGGAACCGCTGCGCGGATTTTTGGCGCCGGCTGCAAAAACGGCTCTTTTCAAAGAAATGCTCGTTAAAATGGCGGTGTGCGTGCTGAAAAAAGATTAGATTTTGCCGAGGTCGTGCAGGCATTTCTTCAAAAGAAGCTCTATGATTTCATCGCGCTCGACGCGGATTATCACGGCGCGGGCGTTGTTATGGCTTGTGATATATGTCGGGTCTCCCGAGAGGATATATCCCACAAGCTGACTTATCGGATCATAGCCCTTTTCCGTAAGAGATTCATACACGTCCGAAATTACATCGAGAATTTGCTCCGAACGGTCGGGCTGGGGTGAAAATTTAATGGTATTGTTTTCCATGACAACGCTCCCTTTCTTACATAAAATCTGTCTTTATATATATCTTACAATATAAATATTAACAAATCAAGGGATTTTTTATTACAATGTTATTACGAGTTTGTGAATAAAACGGGATATATTTCAGCAGTTCGGCATTTTTGATAGTTTTTTGATTACACTTTTGTAAAAAACCTTGTGTTTTTGCCGAATGTGTAGTATTATGGTGTACAAAGGAGGATATCGGCATGAAAAAAACAATTGTTATGCTTTTGTGTGCGGCGCTCGTTTTTGCTTGCGGCGCCGGGGCAAGCGCATATAACGGGGAATATACCGAAATGAGGCTCGGGCTGTTTTACGGCAGCACGGCGCAGGACACCGTGACGCTGCACAGCAGCGGCGGATTTAATATCTGCCTGGGAGAGGACGGCAATTACGCTTACCTTTTTTCGATGCTTGAGGATGATATTGTAATCACAAAAAGCGGAGAAAAGGATTTTATGATAAACGGAAACCCGTTCTGGACAACGGGGCAGTTCGCAATCAAGCCGGCATACGGAAAAATCACGGTAAACGGCACGGAGTACAGAGGCTTCGTCTCGCTCAAAAGGCTTTCAAGCGGTGATATAACGGTTATAAACGTTATAGGGCTTGAGGAATATCTGTGGGGTGTTGTTGGAAAAGAGATGTCCCCCTCATGGAACAATGAGGCGCTCAAGGCGCAGGCTCTCTGCGCGAGAAGCTATGCGCTGACGCACAGAAACGATTTTGCAAGCTATGGCTTTGACTTGACAATAACGCAGCGTTCACAGGTATACGGCGGAACGGCGGCGGAAACGGAAAGCACGCGCAGAGCGGTTTCCGAGACAGCGGGCAAAGCCATAAGATATAACGGCAATGTGGTAGAAGCGTTTTTCTTTGCGTCCGACGGGGGAAGCACGGAAGATGTGAAAAATGTTTGGGGCAGCTCGCTTCCGTATCTGAAGGCCGTGCTTGACCCGTACGAAAAGCCGGAAGAAGCTTCGCGCTATTTCTGGAATGTGACGCTTTCAAGAGATGAGGTTATCAAAAAACTTGTTTCAAAAAGTATTCTCATAGGCGATGTGCAGAATATAGAGATAACCGAAACCGCACCCACGGGGCGCGTCACGGGACTTCGCGTTACGGGATCGCGCGGCGAATACAACGCAAAGCGCGAGGGGGCGAGAACGCTCTTTTCACTGTACAGCCAGTTTTTCGCCGTTACTCGTTCCGAAGACGGAGAGACGTACACGTTTTCCGGAAAGGGCTACGGTCACGCCGTGGGCATGAGCCAGTGGGGCGCAAAAGCGATGGCGGACAGAGGCTTTTCGTGTGACGATATAATAAAATTCTATTTCACCGGTGTGGAGGTATACTGATTTTGACTACGGAAGATTTTGATTACGAGCTTCCCGAAGAACTTATAGCACAGGAGCCGCTCAAATGCAGAAGCGACTCCCGTTTGCTTGTTTTGAGGGACGGGGAAATTGAGCACAAAACGTTTAAAGATATAAAAAGCTATCTCAAAAAAGGCGATTGCCTTGTTTTAAACGATACGCGCGTTATGCCGGCAAGGCTTTACGGCGTGAAAGAGGAGACCGGGGCGACAATAGAATTTTTGCTGCTGCGAAGAATCGATCTTAACACGTGGGAGGTTATTTTAAAGCCGGGAAAACGTGCGAAAAAGGGCGCAAAATTTGTGTTCGGCGATATTTTGCATGCCGAAATTCTTGAGGTTTTGGAGGACGGAAACCGAATAGTGCGCTTTACGTACGAGGGCGTTTTCGAGGAAATTCTCGATAAGCTCGGAGAAGTTCCGCTGCCGCCCTACATAACGAAAAAGCTTGACGATAAAGAGCGATATCAAACAGTTTATTCCAAAGAACCCGGCTCCGCGGCCGCACCGACGGCAGGGCTGCACTTTACGCGCGAGCTGCTCGATGAGATTCGTAAAATGGGCGTCAATATAGCTTATGTAACGCTTCATGTCGGGCTCGGAACATTTCGCCCCGTCAAGGTCTCGGACGTGACAAAGCACGTTATGCACAGCGAGTATTACAGCGTTCCGAAAGAGACGGCGGATATTGTAAATAAAACAAAAAAAGAAGGCGGCAGGGTTATAGCGGTCGGCACAACGTCTGTAAGAACGCTTGAATCCGCCGCGGATGAAAACGGATATCTGCCTTCAAAATCCGGGGATACAAGTATTTTTATTTATCCCCCGTACAAATTCAAGGTTGTTGATTGCCTGCTTACAAACTTTCATTTGCCGAAGTCCACACTCATTATGCTTGTTTCGGCGCTGGCGGGCAAGGACAATATAATGAAGGCATATAAAGAAGCCGTTAAAGAACGGTACAGATTTTTCAGCTTCGGCGACGCGATGTTTATTTGCCGGAAGGGAGAAAAGCATGAATGACTATGTTTGCCGCGTTGCAGCTTCGGACGAGGTTAAAAAACGCTGGGAAAAGCTCGTGATGAGAAATCCGCATGACGCGGCATGGAAGGAATGGGCGGTGAAATTCGAGGAAGGCGTAAAGCGCGGCGGAAGAATTTGCTTTTACGGCTTTTTAAGAGGTACCGTAATAGCCGAGGCAACAGCAGCCGTAAAGTGCGGCGAGCTAAAATATCCGGAAGGGCTTGTCGATGACAAAACGGCATATTTAATGGCTTTCAGAACGGACAAGGAATACCGCGGAAAGGGGTATTTTTCAAAGCTTTACCGCTTTGCGGAAAAATATCTTGCCGACATGGGCTTTAGCCGTCTTACGATAGGCGTTGAGGACGGAGATATTATAAATTCGGAAAGATATAAAAAATGGGGCTTTGCGGAATACGTCAAGTGCGTGACGGAGTTTGATCCGCCCGCAAAAGAAGGCGCAGAGCCGCAAAAAGTTGTTATAAAGTATTACGCAAAAAATTTATAAAGAGGATTACATATGTTTAAGGTGCTTCAAAAAGAGAATAATGCCAGGCGCGGCGTGATGGAAACCGTTCACGGGACGATTCAGACCCCGGTTTTTATGAACGTAGGAACGTGCGCGGCAATTAAGGGCGGCGTGTCGGCGCCGGATCTTAAAGAAATCGGCTGTCAGGTGGAGCTTTCAAATACCTATCATCTTCACGTGCGCCCGGGTGACGAGCTTGTGCGCGATATGGGCGGCCTTCATAAGTTTATGAACTGGGACAGACCGATTCTGACAGACAGCGGCGGTTTTCAGGTTTTTTCGCTTGCCTCACTGCGCAAAATCAAGGAGGAGGGCGTTTATTTCAATTCGCATGTGGATGGCAAAAGAATTTTCATGGGACCCGAGCAGAGCATGAGAATACAGTCAAATCTTGCCTCAACAATTGCAATGGCGTTTGACGAGTGTATAGAAAACCCGGCGCCGTACGAATATGTAAAGCGCTCCGCCGACAGAACCGCGCGCTGGCTTAAAAGATGCAAGGACAAGCTCCGCGAGATAAATTCCGAGGAGGGCACAATAAACAAAAATCAGCTTCTGTTCGGAATAAACCAAGGCGGCACGTATGACGATATAAGAATAAATCATATGAAAGAAATTGCAAAGCTTGATTTGCCCGGATACGCCATAGGCGGTCTTGCCGTGGGCGAAAGCCACGCGGAAATGTATCATATATTGGACGTTGTTTTGCCGCATGCGCCGGAGGATAAGCCGAGGTATCTTATGGGAGTCGGAACTCCGCGGAACATTCTCGAGGGCGTGCGCCGCGGAATAGATTTCTTCGACTGCGTAATGCCGTCAAGAAACGCAAGGCATGCAAATCTGTTTACGCATAAGGGCGTTGTAAATCTAAACAATGCAAAATACGCGCGCGACCCGCGCCCCATAGAGGAGGGCTGCGGCTGCCCTGCGTGCAGAAGCTTTTCAAGAGCGTATTTGAGACATCTTTTCAAAGCCGGAGAAATGCTTGCAATGCGCATGGCGGTTTTGCATAATCTTTATTTTTACAATAAGCTTACGGAAGAAATCAGAGAGGCTCTTGAGGAGGGCAGATTTGAAAAATTTGCCGATGAAACGGGGCCGATACTCGAAGGGAGAGCGGCAGATTGAAAAAACTATGCATTTTTGACCTTGACGGTACGCTTTTAAACACGCTTGACAGCATAGCGTATTATGTAAACGATACCATGAAGCATTTCGGGCTTCCGGTTATCGAAACGGAAAAAATCCGCACGTTTGTCGGAAACGGGGCGAAAAATCTTATTTCCCGTTCGCTGAGGTATAACGGCTCCGAGCTTGACGCCGAAAAGGTTTTGAGCGTTTATATTGAAAAATACAATTCCGACGCGCTTTATCTTGTAAATCCTTACGAGGGTATTCCGGAGCTGCTTTCAAAGCTCAGGGAAAACGGTGTCACACTCGCGGTGCTTTCAAATAAGCCGCACAGCAGCACAAGTATAATGATAGATAAAATTTTCGGGAAAGACCTTTTTTCCGTTGTGCGCGGCCCGTATAATAATGAAAAGGTAAAACCCGACCCTGCCGTGGCGAATGAGATTGCAAAAGGCTTTGAAAAAGAAAACTGCTTTTTTATAGGCGACTCCGATGTGGATATCGAAACGGGAAAAAACGCGCTCATGCATACGATAGGGGTGACGTGGGGCTTCAGAGACCGCGGCGTGCTCCAAAATGCCGGCGCCGAGAAAATCGTTTCAAAAGCGGCGGACATTGCGGATATAGTTTTGGCTTGATAATTGAACATTTGTGCATAAATTACAAAAACATTTGTTTGTGTAGTGTAGAATCAACAAATAAAATACAGGTAATAAAAATGTAACAAAAAAAACATGAAAAAAAACGAAAAATTTTTAATTTTACTATTGCAAAAATCGAAAAGTCGAGTTATAATGAGTATACAGTTGTATAAGGTGTGATAAGTTGTGAAGACTGTCAGCTTATATACGGCACTTTTCAGAAAGGGGGAAAGCAGGCTTGCGGAGCATGCTCCGCGAATCTCGCATTGCACAGGCGGAGGGCTTGTGCGGTTTGCAGAAATACCCACTGCATGAAAAGAACGCGAGGTTATAATTTGTGCGCGGCACAAATATAATAAAAAATTTTTAATTAATTAATTGAAAGGGGGAGGAAAATGGCAAAAACAAAAAAATCAATGAGAGCCTTGGCATTTATCATTACGGTTATGATGATAGCTTGCCTCGCTCCCACAGTTTCTTTCGCGGCTAACACTGTTACGATGGATGACATAGTTGCTGACGGAAACTCAATCACAGTCGGTGGTTCAATCGAAAAAGGCGCAGAGCTTACAATGCTTGCTGTAAGAGCAAACGCAGAGCTCACAAGCTTAAGCGGCATGTCCGATGCTGATCTGGAAAAAGCAATCATGTACATAGACCAGGTTACAATGGGCGACGAGAAGTACACAAAGACTTTTGAACTCAGAGATTCGGCAGAAGGAAATGTTATCACAGTGTTCATGGGCGGTACAGACGCTGCAATGGTTTATAAGAGCTATAAAATGATCACAGCTGCAGGTACTGTTGAAATCAACGGAACTGATTTCGTAGCAGGCACTACAGAGCCGAAACTTACAGCTTCAGATGAAACATGGTTCGCAACACTTGACAAGGCAATCTATGTTAAGGGTGACGAAGAAAAAAATTCCGCAGGAAATGTTGCAGCTGACGGAACAATTACAATAGATACTCCGTCTAATGAGAAGACAACATATGTTGTTGAGCTCACAACTCCCGATGGTTCTGATTATGCTGCATTCACAAAGACATTTGAATTTACCTATATCACAGCTGACGGCGATAAGATAAGCAAGCTTCCCGCAAACCTCGGCGTAACTGTTGATAAGGATTCGAATGCTGCTAAGTATACAATCACTGTTCCCGCTGACGATAACGGTATCGTTTACAGCGCAACTGTTGATGGTGCTGATCAGGATCTCACATCAAGAACATTTGATGTTGAGAGACCTGCAGATGACGGCAATGATGAAACAACTCTTAAGAAAACTGTTGTTGTAACAGCTACAGCCGGCACAGCTACAAAGACTTACACAATCGAAGTTCTTGAACAGGGCGCAGCTGCTCCTGCTATTAAGGCTGAATATGTAACGCTTACGGCTCAGGCATATGGCATTGAGGGTGCAAAGGTTGTTACAATAGCAGTTCCCGAAGCAGAAATTGACCCCGAAACAAACAAGATTGTTGTAGACGGTGTTGAGCTTCTCTATGCTCCCGAAAGAAGATCTGACAGTAAGTACAGATTTGTTGGTATCATAAGAAATGCTGCTGCAAATGCAGATGCAGAAGCTGTTGCAAATGCTGCAACTATCGAAGAAGGAGCTGCTGCAAAATTGTATTACGGCAAAGCTTCTGCTCCGGCAAATTCCGCAAAGCTTACAAACTTTGACTCTGCAACGGCTCTCAAAATTGCAAAACTCAGAAATGTATATAGTGACACGTACAAACCTGAACAGTATTTGGCAACGGATGTTACTGGAGTTGGTTCGGTTAACAACTTTACAACTGCTGCAATTTTGAAGGCAACTAAGAAAAATGATAAAGCTGCTTATTTTTCAATTTTAGCAAAATAAGTTCTTTATAAATTTGAAAGGAGAAAAACAATTATGAAGGCAAGAAAGATTTTCAGCATTATTACTGTCTTTACTCTTCTTTTAAGCGTTCTGGCAATGCCGGCAAACGCTGCAATTGATGATAAAAAAGCAGTAATATATGTTGACAACGCAACGGTGAAGTTAGGTGGGGAAGTTACTGTAGATATTAAAGCGATTGCAAAAATAGCAAACTTTAATTTCGCAGTAAAATATGATGCTACAGCTTTTGATTATGTTGCTGACTCTTTTAAGGCAGCAAAAGATCTTACGGCTATTGAATTGGTTAGTTCCACAGAGGGATTGTTAAAGTTCGGTAGAGCTGGCGAACCTGCAAACCTTGAATTAGATGATGCTGAATTAGCATCATTTAAGCTGAAAACAAAGTCTGGTGCTTTATCTGATTCAGAAACTAAAAAAGGATACGATATTACCATTGAAGCTGAAAAAATAGACGTTAATGGTGATGGTTCATTATTAGTTGATGATATCTTTGATGCTGCCGGAAATGGTTATGGCTATGATGCAGGTTACACCAATGAATTTAAAAAAGGAACTGTTAACGTAGTTAAAACACACGAAGCTCCCGTGGTTGCTGTTAAGGTTGACGGCGAAGCTGTTATCGGCAAAACTGTTACAGCTGATACAACTGGCACAACAGACAGCTGGGGCTTGACACCCACATGGGCATACCAGTGGATGGTTGACGGCACAGCAATTGAAGGCGCTACAGACAAGACATACGTGGTTAAAGCTGATGATTTTGGCAAGAAGCTTTCTGTTAAAGCAACAGCTACTGTAGAAGCTGACGAGAATACAACAGGCAGTGCAACATCAGCTGAAACAGCGGCAGTTATAGCTGACGCAGCAGCTAAAGCAAGCGTTGCCAATGTAAAACTTGATTCCGATGTGGTTGCAGTTGGCGCACCCGTTATGGTTAAGTATGACTTCACAGCTTCCATCAACGGCGGCGAAGACAAATCCGAAATCGCTTGGACAGCTGAAGACGGTTCCGCACTTAAAGGTACTGTAAGTGAAGACGGCAAAACATTCACAGCAGCTATAGAAGACCTCGGCAAAAAAGTTAAAGTAACTGTTACACCTAAGGGTGACAGAGACACAGCTAAGGGCGATGCGGTTTCCTTCACATCCGAAGCTATAGTTGCAGGTAATCCTACAGCTACAAATGTTAAGGCTTCAGTTTCTTCTATCAGAGTAAACAAAGCTTTCACGGTTGAATACACATACAGCGATCCCAAAAACGGCGGCGAAGAAGCTGCAGGCATCTACGCTGAAGATAAAGAAAAGACTGTAGTAGCTTACACACTTTATAAAGATGCTGGCCTTACAGAAGCTGTTGATAAAGCAGATTATGCTAAATATATCACGGTTGAAGACGGCAAATATACTGCATCCGCAGACGCTAAAAACCTCTACATTGTATTCGAAGTAACTCCTGTAAACAAAGCAGGAATCGCAGGCGAAACAGCTAAATCCGAAGCTTACAAGATTACAAAGAAGAGCAGCAGCGGCGGTGACGGTCCTACTTCCATCATCGGCGGTAAACCCACAACTTCTCCCAAACCGACAACATCGCCGGACCCCACAAAGGATCCCAATGCTGTAACAGGCGGCAAGGATGAAATCGTTCTCGTTATCAACAACAAGAACGCAAGCGTTTGGGGCGAGGCTAAGACAAACGACGTAGCTCCCATCATCAGAAAAGACAGAACAATGCTTCCTGCAAGATTTGTTGCAGAGGCTTTGGGCGCAGAAGTTTCTTGGGACGAAGCTGCAAGAAAAGTAACAATCGTTTCCGCTGACAAAGCTACAACAATTGTTATCACAATCGATTCTGACAAAGCTATGGTAAATGATAAGGAAGTTAAGCTTGACTCGGCTGCATTTATCGAGAATGACAGAACTTATACACCTATCAGATTCATCTCCGAAAGCCTTGGTGCAAAGGTTGCTTGGGACGAAGCTGCTCAGAAGGTTACAATTACAAAATAATTATAATCACTGAATCTGAAAGCCGCGGCATTTGCCGCGGCTTTTTTTTCGCTTTCTATAATTTATTGTATGGGCGGTACGCGTTTCGCCTGTTTTGTTTCCGCAACACCAAACGGACAATTCGTGAATTGTCCCTACAAATAAAACCACAATGCGCGGACAACATTTTTTTCCGGTGTCAAATAATGCACGACACCGTATGAACGGCCATGTGTGGTCGCCTGCCTTATGCTCCGAATAAAGAAGACAATTTGTGAACCTTTTATGCCTAATTACAATTAAAAAAAGAAAATTATAAATGTAATTTTCTACAAAAAAATCAATATTGTTTACATATTATTCACAAAAAGTTATAAAATCGATAATAATCGGTAAATTTGTTGACTTTTTTCCCAAGCTGTGTTATACTTTCTTTGTGATTTGATTTTACCAATATATACTCGGATAAACGGCCCGAGAGTTTCTACCGCAGCGCCTAAAAATGCGACTATTGGCATTACAAAACGCAGCGGAAAGCAAAGTTTGTATTTGGTAAAAACATATCGGAATCGATATGTTTTTTTATTTTTTTATAAAAACTTACAAAAGAAAAATATTATTTCGACTAACGGAGTGATTTCTATTTTAGAACTTGAAGAAAAAATATTAAAAGAGGGAAAAGTGCTTCCCGGAAATGTTCTTAAGGTTGACAGTTTTCTTAATCATCGCATTGACGCGGCGTTTACGATGAAAATGGGCAAAGAGATTGCAAAACTTTATAAAGACAGCCAGATAAATAAAATCGTAACTATAGAAACATCTGCAATACCGATAGCGTTTGCAGCGGCATATGCTATGGAAATTCCCATGGTTTTTGCAAAAAAGAATAAATCCAAAAATATATCGCCGTCCGTATATTCGTCGCGCGTAATGTCGTTTACTCACGGGAACGAATATGATGCGGTTATAAGCCGTGACTATTTAAGTTCCGATGACAAGGTGCTTGTAATTGACGACTTTTTGGCAACGGGAAGCGCGCTTTGCGGTCTGCTCGATATAGTAAAGCAGGCGGGGGCGGAGGTTATAGGCTGTGCCATCGGAATCGAAAAAGGTTTTCAGGGTGCGGGAGATAAGCTCAGAGCAAGCGGAATCAGAGTAGAGTCTTTGGCAATTGTTGACTCGATGTCTGAAAATTCGCTTGTTTTCAGACACTGAGCGTAAATGTGTTGTAAATTTTATTTACATAAATTAAATTAAGCCGTAAGGCGGGAGGTTAAACCTATGAAAAAGTTACTTTCACTGCTTGTTGCAGCAATGATGATTTGCTCATGCTTGATGCTTACATCGTGCGGCACAAAGAAAACAGCTGAAACAAAAACAACAGAGGATTCCGGAAACAAAGCTCCGGACGTAAAACTTGGCTTTATATGCCTGCATGACGAAAACTCAACATACGACAAAAACTTTATCGATGCTGCAAAAGCTGCTCAGAAAGAGCTCGGCCTTAAGGACGATCAGGTTCTTATAAAGACAAATATTCCCGAGTCCGCAGAGTGCTATGAAGCGGCTGCAAGCCTTGTTGACGCAGGCTGCAACGTTATTTTTGCAGACAGCTTCGGTCATGAAGATTACATCATCCAGGCTGCAAAAGAATTCCCCGAAGTTATATTTGCACATGCTACGGGTACAAAGGCTCACACAGAGAACCTTCCCAACTACTTCAACGCATTTGCTTCAATCTACGAAGGCAGATACATTGCAGGTGTTGCAGCAGGTCTTAAACTTCAGGAAATGATCGATGAAGGCAAAATTACAGCTGACAAAGCTAAAATGGGTTATGTCGGCGCATATCCTTATGCGGAAGTTAAATCCGGTTACACATCTTTCTACCTCGGCGCAAGAAGCATTGTTCCCGAGGCTACAATGGAAGTTAAATTCACAAACTCCTGGTTTGATATAGCTGCTGAAAAAGAAACAGCAAACGCTCTTATAGCTGACGGCTGCGTACTTATAAGCCAGCATGCTGACTCCGAGGGCGCTCCGAAGGCTTGCGAAGAAGCCGGCGTTCCCAACGTTGCATACAACCTTGATACACGTGAATGGGGCCCGAATTCAGCACTCATTTCTTCTAAAATCAACTGGACTCCTTACCTTGTTGAGCTCCTCACAAGCAAACAGGAAGGCAAGACTGTTGAGCAGGATTTCTGCAAAGGTATTGCTGACGGTTCCGTTGAAATTATAGGTCTTAACGATAAAGTTGCTGCAAAAGGAACAGAAGAAAAACTTAAAGAAGTTGAAGCTAAGATTAAATCCGGCGAAATCAAAGTATTTGATACAAAGACATTCACGGTTAAGGGTCAGGAAATCACTTCTTACATGGCTGACGTTGATTCCGACGCAGATTTTACACCCGATACAGAAGTTGTTTCGGACGGTTATTTCCACGAATCCGAAAAACGTTCCGCTCCTTACTTTGATCTTGATATAGACGGCATCACAATTAAGTAAGAAAAACGGTTTTATTAAAAAGCGCGGTAGGGGGATTATCCCCCTGCTGTGCGTTTTTTGCTTTGAAAAGGATACATGAAATGC
>ENA-OUOU01000213-OUOU01000213.1-human-gut-metagenome-genome-assembly--contig:-NODE-213-length-40112-cov-5.963752_pt1 | contig 40112 bp, 28 predicted proteins | sample MGYA00237936_ERZ548765 | MGnify/ENA primary metagenome ERZ548765 (study PRJEB26490, sample SAMN05356889) | human gut metagenome | biome: terrestrial biome; feature: human-associated habitat; material...
ACGAGATAGGAGTCCGTCTCGTGGGCTCGGAGATGTGTATAAGAGACAGCATCAAAGCCGACCCACTCGTCGCTTCCTTTAACCTTATAATCGATAGGCTCATAATCTGTAATGCCAACAACGATTTTATTAGCATCCTTAACTTTATCAAGGTCTGCAACTGTTTTAACAGTTGTATCACCCTTACTTGATGAATAAGGCACAACCTCATCATCTTTTCCTGATTTTGAGCAACCTGCAAATCCTGCTACTACACAAGCAATCATAGCAAGTGCCAAAAATACCGATAAAAATTTTTTCATTTTTAATTCCTACTTTCACGATTTTTCACATTAGCGCTTTGCCACGCTAAATCGATGATTTAATTATATCAAACGATTATCAAAAATGCAAGAACTTTTTTCAAAATTAAAGATTATACATTATTTTGCACAAATATTTGCTCATATCTGTTTTAAAAATCTTACGATATGCTGTGCATATTCGGCATAGTCTACGTCACGAGAAAACAATGCACTTTTACCGATATTTCCCTCAGGTCTGCTACTGTAGCCATAATGCTTAAGTACACTTTCGGGCAGTATATTGGGTGTCCTCGAAAAGCGCAAGCTTTTTGGGGAGAGGAGTGAATTGTGCGAAGCACAAGAGACACGTGGCTCCAAATTCATTTGTGAATTTGGGAGAAACAGTACAGTGTACTGTTTCGTAGCAAGTGGATTGCTTTATTCATCTATAAAAGAAAAAAAGAAAGTCGCCACAAGCGATATGAAGCTTGTGACGACGAAGTCGGCATTACTTATTTTCCCGGCAGGCTGCCCTGCAAGTATTTTCAGCGCAAACGAGCTTAACTACCGTGTTCGGGATGGGAACGGGTGGACCCTCGTTGCAATCAATACCGACGCCTGATATATTATCATAACAAACAGTAAAAGTCAACACTACTCGCTCAATTTCCTGTAAAGAGAATACATAAAAGGACCGAGATATGCTTTAATCAAGGCGGTGTATTCCTCTTTAGTTACAGGCCTTTCTTTAGGAGCAAAGCAAAGATTTTCATAAATGACGCTATATTCCCTAACATTATAACCTGCGCCGAAAAAGCCGTTTTTAACATAAAATTCACGGCGACGGATACGTTCGTCATTATTGGGCGCATTATCATCAAGTGCTTCAATATTGAGCACTAAACGGCACTTGGGAAATTCCTCTTTAATAAGTTTCAATATTTGAGAGCCGATACCGTTGCCCCTTGCCTGCTTTTCAACGGCAAGATAGAAAATAAAAACAATATCATTATACCAAACAGTATAAGTAAGACCTTTAAATTCAACCCCGTCAACTACGGCAAAAAACATTACGTTACTGCCCTTTGCTTTATAAAGCAAAATATCAAACGGAATGCGTTCGGCACTTGGAAATGCGCTGTTATAAAGCGACCTTGCTTTTTTGATATATTCCTTATTTTTCTTAATATTTTTAAGTTCTAACATAAAATCACCTTTATATATTATATCATATTATTTTTTTTTAGGCAAACAAAATAGCATATAAATCAAACCGCAAGCAATAAATACAGCGGTTTTGCAAAAATTACAGCCTTAATTTTTACTATTGACAAATTATAAACCTTTTGGTATAATTTGAACATAATACTTTAACGCTTAAAAGCGTTACACTTTCAAGTGCTAAAGCATTGCTGAAAGTTGACAAATTAAAAATGTCAATTATAATAGTTATTATCGGAGGGCAAAACTATGGATTTGATGACAAATACAAATTTTAAAAGAAAGCTTCCTGTTCCGCAGGAGATAAAAAAAGAAATGCCGCTTACAAAAGAGGCTGAAGAAATAAAGGCTAAAAGGGATGAAGAAATCGCTAAGGTTTTCAAGGGTGAAAGTGACAAGTTTTTGCTTGTTATCGGCCCGTGTTCGGCTGACAGGCACGATGCTGTTCTTGACTACATTCATCGCCTTGCAATGGTTCAAACCGACGTTGAGGACAAGATTTTGATTATCCCGAGAATTTACACAGGTAAGCCGAGAACAACCGGTGCCGGCTACAAGGGTATGCTTCACCAGCCTGACCCTGACAAGAAGCCTGATATGCTTGAGGGAATCAAGGCAATTCGTGCGCTTCACAAAGATGCAATTGAGCAAACCGGCTTAACATGTGCCGATGAAATGCTTTATCCTGAAAACCACAGATATCTTTCAGACCTTCTTTCATACGTTGCAGTAGGCGCAAGAAGTGTTGAAAATCAGGAACACAGGCTTGTTTCTTCAGGGCTTGACATTCCTGTAGGTATGAAAAATCCTACAAGCGGTGACCTTTCAATTATGCTCAATTCTATCAAGGCAGCTCAGGGAGACCACACTTTCCTTTACAGAGGATGGGAGGTTGAATCCAAGGGCAACGAGCTTGCGCATGCAATTCTTAGAGGCAGCGTAAGCAAGCACGGCAACAACCATGCTAACTATCACTACGAGGATTTAAGAAAGCTTCACGATGCATATTGCACAGGGGATTACAAAAATCCTGCCGTTATTGTTGATACCAACCATTCCAATTCAGGCAAAAAATATCTTGAGCAGGTAAGAATTGCAAACGAGGTTCTTCACTCAATGCGCCACAGCGATGATATTAAAAAAATGGTTAAGGGCTTCATGGTTGAATCATATATTGAGGACGGAAGCCAGAAGGTTGAGGACGGAGTTTACGGAAAATCAATTACCGACCCTTGCCTCGGCTGGGAAAAAACAAAGGAAATGATTTATACAATTGCCGACCAGCTTTAACTTGATATAAAACGCAAAATGAGCTGTCTCACTAAATATGTGGGACAGCTCATTATTTTTATTTAGTTTAAAATGTCACATTCATTGCCCTTTGGGTGAAATACTCCCGTGCATCTCTCGCAAGCCCCGTGATTGCATCTGCCGCAGGTATTAGCGCCGCATCTGCCGCAGCAATGAGTGCTGTTTTTGCAAAGGATATAATCGCCGCCGCTGATTTTAATTGATTTGCCGTTTACAAGCGAATCGGAAATCTTGTATCTTGCATTTTCATAAATTGCGGCAATGGTTGAACGAGCGACTTCCATTTGCAATGCACATTCATATTGGGTAAGCCCCATATAATCAATAAGTCGCAGGGTTTCATATTCATCAACAGTAAGTTCAACACAGCCCCTGCCGTTTTTTGGTTTTATTAATTCTGCAATATTCGGTTCAAAGCAAACCTTTCTCGCCTTTTTTGGTCTTGCCATAAGCCGCTCCTTAATTAAAACTTTAATGCTTTAATTATACACGATATATATGACATATGTCAAATAATTATTCTTTTGACGATTGGAGCATCGCAACGATTACTTTGCCGAGTTCTTCCTTATTAAAAACAGGGAGTGGCTCAATAAGAGCATCAATACAGCCGGCAACGCCGAACGTAATTGTTGAAACCTCGAAATAATTATCTTCAATAGTGAAACCGTTGCTTTGAGAAATTGATGCAACAAGATTTTCCTTAAGCATTTTTATTGCCGGTGCACAAATGCTGCTCGACTTGAATTTTGAAAGGTATTCAATATTTTTCTCCACCTCGTCAAGAAGCCTGTCAACCGCAGGTTGGGGATTATGCTTAATTTCATTATAATCAATCTTCTTTGAAATATTGATAATACCGTTCATAATGATTTGAAAACAGTTTTGCAGGCAATCGTCCATACTTTTGTAATGCAAATAGAATGTGCTTTTATTAATATCCGCACGCTTGCAAAGCTCCAAAACGGTAATCTTGCTTGTATCCTTTTCAACCATAAGGTCAAGAACGGCATTAAAAACAGCTGTTCGTGTCCTTTTAATTCTTCTGTCCATTTCGGTTTAACTCCTATTAAATTAATAAACGTAATAAATCAGAACTCTATTTTGACATATAACAAGATAAATTGCAACTTTTTGCCGTAAAATCGACATATCGTACAAATCGGTCGATAATTATTTGTGCAAAAAGACAACACTTTTATAAAAACTGTCAATTATTTCAACCGAGAATATGCATAGTTTGAATTAAAAATACCCACGAAAGGCCGTAATAAATAACAACAGCCACCAAATCATTAACCGTGGTAATAAGCGGACCCGAAGCTACGGCAGGGTCAACCTTTATCTTTTTAAAGAACAGCGGCACAAGCGTACCGACAAGGCTTGAAACAATCATTGCAAGAAGAAGTGATACCCCAACGCAAAGTGAAATCAAAAATGCGTGCCTAATATCATATCCTTTATAAAGGAAAATGTATAATCCCAGAAATACTATTGCCAAAATGCCGAGCAAAAAGCCGTTGCTAAAGCCAACCTTTGCCTCTTTAAGCACTAATTTCAGCTTATCCTTAGGCGCAAGCTCCTCGTCCATCAAAACACGAATTGTAACTGCCAGCGACTGCGTGCCTACATTACCCGCCATATCAAGAATGAGCGATTGAAAGCAAATGACAATAGGCAAAATGGCAACAACATTTTCAAATACACCTACAACAGCCGAAACTCCCATACCCAAAACAAGAAGCACAACAAGCCAAGGCAAACGTTTTTTTATGCTCTGCTTTGTCGTTTCCTGCAAATCCTCCTCTGCAGTCAATCCGGCAAGTTTTGCATAATCCTCGCCCATTTCATCATCAACCGCCTCAACAACATCCTGAGCCGTGATGATGCCGACAATTTCTTTATCACGGTTTAAAACAGGAAGTGAATCCTCGGCATAATCCTTGATTTTTTCAATACTGTCTGATATTTTTTCATCAGCATAAAAATAAGGATAGGAATAAATAATTATAGAATCGAGCGTATCGCTCTGCCTTGCTATAATCAAATCCTTTAAATCAATAGCGCCGCTGAACTTGCCGTTTTCGTCAACAACATAAATAGTGGAAATATTATCGTTATCGCCTGCTTGCTTAATAAGCTCGTGCATTGCTCCACGAATGTCAAGCGTTTTTGAAATGCAAATATAATTATTTGTTATTAAGCTGCCGACCTCGTCCTCATCATAAGAATTGATGAGCTGAATGTCCGCCTTAACATCATCGTCAAGGCTTAAACGAAGCTTCTCCTTAACGCTTTCATCAACCTTTTCGAGCAAATCTGCTGCATCGTCGGAGTCCATTTCGTTAATGATATCGGCAAGTTTTTCAACACCGAGTTCGTTAATATATTGCTCAGGCTCTTCAACATAGGAAAGAATTTTCGAAACCCATTCATCGCCCAAAATTTCATAAAGCGACAAACGCTCATCCTTTGTCAAATACTCCAAACTTTGCGCAATATCGTTTGCGTGGTAGTCGTCAAGCTTTTCAACTAATTTTTCTTTATCCAAATTGCTCCTGATAACGGCAACAATTTCTTCAATAAGCTTATTTGCTTTTAAATCCAATTCCATTTCAGCCTCCGTTCCCCCAAAAATGGGCATAAAAAAATCCATCGTGCAAAAACACACAATCAAAGTAATAGTTGTGACATTCTTAAACGACAGAAAGGCTGAAAATATATTAATGCGAAATCATAAAGACATTTGCTTTTTCAAACCTTGCCCATCGCCAAAGCTACTTCGATTATCACAACTGTCCATATATTTCGCCTCCTTATTTCTAAAACTGCAAAGATTATAGCACCAAAAAATCAATTTGTCTACCATAAAATCAACCGACATTCAGAAAAAATTTCTTTCGACACAAAGTAGAGGGCGAACAATGTTCGCCCCTACGTTGTTGAATATAAAAAATTTTTTTCTACATCCTCATTGCCCATAAATTATTGATTTGCGAAGAAATATCATCGAAATTCCAAAGTTTATTTGAATTTTCAATACTGTTTGGGTCATTAATTTTAATCTTGCCGTTTTCTATACCCGTCATTACAATGAAATGCCCTTTTTTCGTAAAATCACCGGGTCCCATTATGCAAACAACAGGGTTGCCGACTTCAAGATTATTAATCACCCTTTGCTTATCAAGAGGCAGTTCGGTTGAGTCAATACCAAGCTTTTGCGCACCCTCGCTCATAAGAGTCCAAAGCGAACCGCTGCCGTCAACGCAGTAGCCGTTTTCCTTTGCCCAATCAATCATATAATCGGGCGAATATTTTATATCTTGCAAAAGATAAACCGCAACCATTGAAAGGCAAGTAGGGCCGCAAGCAGTCAAGCCTGCCACATCGTCACCGTACATTTTATAGCCCCATCTGATATCCCATTGCATAAAAAGAGGAACGCTGTCGCAATTTTTATACTCTTTCATATTAATCTTAAAATGCTTGTCCTTATACTTAGGATAATTGAGCACAAATTCCTTTGTTTCCTTATTTCTTTTGAGCAAATCAACAAGACTTTGGGGATAATCGGAAAATGTGTAGCCGTTTTCGTCAGCAAAATTTTTAATCATTTTTTTGGCTGAAATATTTTTATCCTCAGCAGCAACCTGAATATACTTTGAATAATTTTCAGCCTCGCCGACTGTTGCCCTTTTAACAACAGCTGCGCTTGCAATTATTATCGCCATAATCAAGACAAAGCATATTATATTTTTCTTGAATCTTCTTTTCATACATTTTACCTCGTTCGGTGATATTAATACAATATACCAAAAGGAGATTTTTTGCATTAATATTAACTTTCAAAATTCTTACGATTTTCTTAAGATTGATTGTTTAGCGGCAAAGAAACAGTAAAAATCGTGTATTTTTCATTGCTTTTGGCTGTAATTGTTCCGCCGTGACGCTCAACAATCTGCTTTGCAATGGCAAGTCCTAAGCCCGTTCCGCCGGTCTTACTCGTTCTGGACGTATCGGCACGGAAAAACTTTTCAAAAATCATATCAAGCTTTTCCTTTTCGATTTTATCACCTTGATTAATAAAAGTTACAACGGCATTTTCATCCTTTTTGAAAACGTTTATTTCAATATTTGTACCCTCGTAGCAATAATTTGAAGCATTGCGCATCAAATTGTCAAACACACGTGAAAGCTTGTCGGAATCGCCGATAATATTAACCTTATCCTCCGCCTTTACGGTACAGGTAAGATTTTTTTCCTTTAAAACAGGATAAAATTCCTCTGCCATTTGCCTTAGAAGCAGGGAAAGGTCAATATGATTATTTTCAAGCGGAAAGGACTGAAGATTAAAACGTGTTATATCGAAAAATTCATTGATAAGCTGCTCAAGCCTGTATGCCTTATCAAGCGCAATGCCCGTATATTTTGCCCTGTATTCCACGCTGAAATCGGGATTTTCATCAAGCAGGCTTAAATATCCGATAATAGAAGTCAGCGGAGTTTTTAAATCGTGGGCAAGGTAAACAACAAGGTCATTTTTTCTCTGCTCCGCTTCGTTTGCAACGTATTGCTTAAACTTAAGTTCCTTTTTAATCTTTTCCTCAACGTCCTTATGCCTTGGTGAAATAATATTGGGAAGTTTAGGGCTTACATAGTCATCGTCGACTATTCCGTCAAGTGCATCATATTCCCTGTCAAGAAGCCGTGCCGCACGAAGCATAAAAATAAGCGTAATCACAAATGCAAGAACTAAATTTGTAACTATAACGGTGCCGATATCGTAAAAAGATTCACTGCCTGTTACATCTTCGATTAACAATAAATACCGATCTCCAAATACCCAAAGGGGAATTGAAAAAACGACTGTGCAGATTATGTATCGAATTAAAATTTTTGCAAAAATTCTTTTATCTTTATTTCTTTTCAATCTTATACCCTACTCCCCAAACAGTCTTAATAAACTTAGGATTTCTTGATGGCTCGTTAAGTTTTTCCCTTATTCTTCTTATATGTACCATAACCGTATTGTTGCTGTCAAGGTATTTTTCATTCCAAATCTTTTCAAAAATCTCCTCGGTGGAAACTACCTTGCCGGCATTTTTGCAAAGAAGCCAGAGAATATTAAACTCGGTCGGAGTAAGCGCAATTTCCTTTTCATAAAGGGTACAAATATGGGTTTGATGATTAACTATCAAGCCCGCAGAATCAAAAATTTCTTTGTTTTCCAATGTTTCTGCGCCGTTATAAAGAGTATATCGCCTAAGCTGAGCCTTAACTCTTGACACCATTTCAAGCGGATTAAACGGTTTTGTAATATAATCGTCAGCGCCGAGCGACAAGCCGATAATTTTATCGTTATCCTCCACCTTAGCCGTAAGCATAATAACGGGAAAGTGGAAGCCCTCCTCTCTTATTTTGCGAAGTATGGTAAAACCGTCTGTATCGGGAAGCATAACGTCAAGAAGTGCCAAATCAAGCGGTGTTGAATTAATGCATTTTATTGCCTCACTGCTTGAATAAAATTTATATACATTATATCCCTCATTTTTAAGAAAAAGCTCCACAAGGTCGGCAATTTCCGCCTCATCATCAAGCACAAGAATATTCATAATGTTTTCCTCTTAATTAATTGATAATTTCCAACGGATACGATAGTCGCAAATCCCTCAATCAGCGTAGCTGACAGCTTCTACGCAAGCCGTCCCTTTTGTCACTTCGTGACATTTCCCCACACCGTGGGGAATCACCCTTGTTAAGGGAGCCTTATAAGGTATAATTATATTACACCGAGCAAAATTGTTTGTGAAGTATATCTTAAAATTTTCTTAAGATTATTCAAACATATAAACTCTTGTTTCATAAGGTCTGAGTTTAAAACCGTTGCACTGAACAAAATTATTTTCATAATTGCAAAGAATAGGTGTTCCCTTTTCAAGGTCAAAGCCCTTTGGCGCATCAAACGGCACACGCTCATCGGAAAACGAATTAATAACCAAAAGTCTTTTGCCGTTGAATGAGCGTGAATAAACATAAAGCTTATCGGAATTTTTGTAATATTCCTTATAATCTCCCCACTTTGCAACATCGTTTTCTTTCTTAAACTTAATGAGCTTTTTATAGTGGTTATAAATAGAATCAGGATTTGCCATTTCGGCTTTTGCATTGATTTGCTTGTAATTTTCATTAACAGGAAACCACGGCGTACCGGTAGTAAATCCTGCGTTTTTGCTGTCGTCCCACTGAACGGGTGTACGTGAATTATCTCTTGTCGATTTAACGGCAAATTCAAATGCTTTTTCCTTTTTCATATGAAGCTTATTGATTGCAACGTCATAATTATTTTTCACGAAACAGTCAACATAATCATCAATAGAATTAAGTCGGGTATTGAGCATACCAAGCTCCTGACCCTGATAAACAAACGGCGTTCCTTGCTGAAGCATATACATATTTGCAAGCATTTTGCCCGACTGAACTCTGTATTTTTCGTTTCCGTAACGACTTATAATCCTCGGATGGTCGTGATTTTCGATATAAAGCGTATTCCAAGCCCTGCCGTTTAACTTATTTTGCCAATTTGTAAATGCTCTTTTCATTTCTTTGAGCCTAAACTTAGTTTGCAAGAAGTCAATCAAAAATGCGTCCGCCTCGATATGCTGAAAATGGAACATCATATCAAGTTCTTTGTGACTTTCGTCAATATATTTAAGCGCATTATCAGGCGTCATCATCGGCGCTTCGCCGACTGTAAAGCAATCGTATTTATCTGTTATTTCTCTGTATTCACTCAAATATTTATGGATATTAGGGCCGTCCATATAATGCTCAATTCCGCAGCCGATAGGAAGCGGAATACCGTTAGGAAGCCCCGGTCTTTTTGAAATAAATGTTATAACATCCTCTCTAAAACCGTCAACCCCCATATCAAGCCAAAATTTCATTATATCCTTAACCTCTTGCCTTACCTTTGGGTTATCGTGGTTAAGGTCTGGCTGTTTTTTTGCGAAAACGTGGAGATAATATTCTCCGCTTTTTTCATCCCTTTCCCAAGCCTTGCCCTCAAAGCAGGAAAGCCAATTGTTAGGCGGAAGCTTGCCGCCGAGCCTGCCTTTGCGCCAAAAATAATAATCGTGATATGGCGAGGACGGGTCTTTGGATTTAATAAACCATTCGTGCTCGTCAGACGTGTGATTAACAACAAGGTCCATAATAACCTTCATTCCACGCTTGTGTGCGCCGTCGAGTACCTGCCTAAACAAATCGAGATTGCCGTATTCCTTATGTATATTTTTATAGTCGGCAATATCGTAGCCAAAGTCAGCATTAGGTGACGGATAAAGAGGAGAAAACCAAATGCAATTTATGCCCAAATCCTGCAAATAATCAAGCTTTGAAAGCACACCCTCAAGATCGCCTATTCCGTCGCCGTTGCCGTCGCAAAAAGAGCGAGGCCAAATTTGATAAACAACTAATTGCTTATACCAATCTTTCATAATTATGTCCCCTTAAAATAATAAAATTAGGTATAAAACCTCTGATTTTATAATAGCATAAAATATGAAAATAGTAAATAATTTTATGATTTAAAATAATCATTGACTTATTCAAATTTTAAGTATAAAATATAAAATAATAAAGCTGTCTAGGCTGACTGAGACTATAAATTTTGCTGTTTCTGAACACAACAGCAGAGTTTATAGTCTTATTTTTTGGTGGTAAAAATGAAATTCAAAAAATATTTAATCAAGACATTAACAGTTATTGCAGGTTCAATCATATCTGCATACGGAATAACGCTCGCAATAGGCGCAGGCTTCGGCGGTGCAACGCTTGCAATACTGTGGCAGGGGCTTACAAATGTAACAGGTATGACAATAGGCACTTCTTCGCTTGTAGTTGCCGTAGCAATGATAATTTTTGCCCTATTCTATGACAAAAAGCAAATCAACGTTGGCACAATTCTTTACCAAATAATTTACAGCTTTTTTGTAGACGTGTTTACAAAAATTCAGCACTACACTGATATTAAAGCAGTTAATTTTATTATAATGCTGCTCGGAATCATAATTTTTTCATTCGGAACAGGGCTTTACTCCGCCGCAGATTTTGGCAGAGGCTCTTATGAGGCGGTCACATTTTCGCTTGCAGAAAAAAATGGTTGGAAAATTAAAATTGTGCGAATGGTACTTGATATTTTAATGGTAGTTATCGGGGTGCTGCTCGGCGGCAAATTCGGAATTTGTACCGTTGCCACAGTTTTGCTTTCGGGTCCTGTTATTCAGGCAACGGTAAACACAGTTAAAAAATCAAAAATTTTCAAAACAATAAATGATAATATTTGACAAGAACTAAAAGTGGCTTGAACGTGATGTTCAAGCCACTTTATCAATAGTATAACTTATTTTATTTTATTAAGAAGAGCATAGTCCTTAGCGTTGATTACGCCGTCCTTTGTAACGTCAAGATATGGACTGTACTTTTCGTCGCCCTTCTTTGAATTTACTGCGTTAATAAAGCTTAAAGTAAATGTGTCGCCGCAAGCAGAACACTTAACTGTTGCAGTATCATTCGAGAATGAAGAAAGACTGTAAGAATGAGCATCCTTCCAATTAGCGTAAATGCTCTTATCCCCCGTCACATTATCAAGCGTGTCACTCCATGTGTCGAGCACCTTGCACTGCGGCGGATTTTTAATTTCGGGAGCAGTTACCGACTGCCCGTCATTTGCAAAAGCCCTGCCGATAAGCGAGGTGTTTTCACTGTCGGCATAGAAACTAACCTGATGGAAATCTCTTGAAACGGTAACGCTTACTTTCATATTTTCGCTTCCTGCAAGCTTGGTATTGCAATAATACTCAATACCGCCGTCAATTTCGCTTACGTCATAAGCAATAAAGCTTGCAAAATTAAAGCCTGAACCGTCGCCGTAATCATCAAGCGTACTTGAAACATAATTATCATTGTCAAGATTGCTGTTTTCAAAAGGAATAACAATCATATTGCCGTCAAAATTTGCTTTTAAGCTTACAGATTGATTGCCAATCATAGCATTTGTAACATTTGCAAGGCTTGTATTTTTGCTCAAATCAAGCGATGTCAAATTATTATATGTGCAATTGATTGAAGTCAAGTTTTGGTTATTTGAAAGGTCAAGACTCTTTAAGCTGTTTTGGTCGCATCGAAGCGATTTCAAATTAGGAACAGAGGTTAAATCAAGCGTTTCAAGTTTGTTAACATAGCAATCAAGTTTTGTCAACGAATCAGACAAAACAACAAGCGAAGTAAGCTGATTGTTTGCACAATTAAGCCTTTGAAGCTTATTGTTTTCATAAAGATTAAGTTCACTCAAACCGTCAGCCATACACGTAAGTGACGTAAGCTCGGTAAGAGTAGATACGTCAAGCTTATCAAGCGGATTTTTTGAACAGCTGAGATTTTTTAAATTAGGAAAATACTCGATACCCTTAAGAGTTGTAATGCCACGATTTGCAACTGAAATAATAGGGTGATTATCTCTTTCCTCAACACTCAATACCCCGTTGCCGTCTGTATCAACGTTTTCGGATAAATACGCTCTGAAATTAGCGTCAGGGAAATTCATCTCATTAAGTGCAACGCTGTCATCGGCGAAGGCAACGACTGCCGAAAGGCAGCCTGTTGCCAAAACCGTTGCAAGAAGCACAGATAAATATTTTTTAAACTTTTTACTCATTTGTGCCTCCCGTTATGCTTTTGTGACTGTAAATGTAAATTCAGACACTGCCGTTGAACCGTCTGCATTTGTAACGGTAACTGTTACTTTTGTTGCAATTGAAGACAATGGGTTAAGATTACCTATTGTTGTAAGGGTAATTTTACCGTTTTTATCAATTGAGAAATTCGCTGTATCGTCAACTTTATAGTCTACCGATGTAATAGCGTTTGCGTCGGCAGGAGTAGGAATATAGCCTACTGTTACACCTTTAAATTTATTGAAAGTTAATTTGCTGCCTGAACTTACTGTATATTTACCGTCGGTTACAACATTGCCGTCAACAGTAAGCTCAAGCGAGGTGACAGGAATAACAACATTGATTACACTAATTGCGTATGCCTTAGTGTATTCTCTGCCCCATTCGTCAACAACCTTAACAGTAAGGTTAAACGTTCCCTTGTCAGCCGTCTTTGTAATATTGATATCATTACCGCTTACAGAAGCTTTAACGCCGTTTTCATCGCTTACCGCAATATCGGTTGATTTAACCATTGCGCCGTCATTAAGTGCAAGCGAAAGGGTAGCCTTTTGAGTATCCTCAGGTACCTGAATAAGCGCTGTTTCGCCAATAACGGTATCGCCGTTTTTAACATTAATTTCAGGCACGATAAATTCGTGACCCTCAAGCGCTGTTGTTGCGGCTACAAGAGCATCACAAGCAGCGTCAATCTCTGACTGAGGAGCTTGCATATTTGCATAAACCTCATTAGCCTTGTCAAGTGCGGCAGTAAAGGTATTAGCGTAGGATACCTCATAATCCGTCGGGTTGATTTTGCTTGCCTCGTCGATAGCCGCCTTAAGTGCAGCCGTATCCCACGTGGTATATGCCTTAATTGTTGCGGTGTATCCACCGTCCTTAGCGGTAACGGTAATTGTTGCACAGCCCTGAGTAATGAATGTAACTACACCGTTTTCATCAACTGTTGCAATGTCTTTATTATCAGATACATATTTGCAATCTTTGATTACGGAAATATTGCCGCCAAGTTCAAACTTAGGCGAAAGAGTAACTGTTTGAGCAGGAGCGCCGAATACCTTTTCGTCGGCAAAGCTGATACCTGTTACTCCGTATCTTACAAACGTAACCGTTACGGTTGATGAATAACTCTCGTCTTTTTCATTTGTAATTGTGCAAGTAATATCCGCAGCCTGAGCCGAAGCTGAATTGTTAGTTACAACACCGCTCTCGCTTACGGTAACGTTGCTGTTAGATGAAGTCCATTCAACTGACTTATAAACAGAATCCTTAGGTTGCTCATTAGCAACAAGACTAATACTCTTGCCGTTTATGAATGTGCCTGTGTAGCGGAAGTAGCCCGGATTTGGATTTGTTACACCTTCTGCCTCATAGTAGCCGATTTCCACGCCCTCACTTGCAACGTAAGGAATAAGTGAATCGTATGCATCGTTAAGCTTTTTAAGCATTGCGTCAGCTTCAGCCTGTGTAGCCTTGCCTTCGTTAATCATTGTCTTAGCCTCAGCCACTGCGGCACTCAATACATCAAGACTTGCTTTGGTGTATGTATATGAATCCTTAACCTCTTCAATAAGAGCGTTATATTCACTCTGCTTTTTGGCAAGAGTGCTGAAGTCTGTCAAAACAGCGACTTTAACCTTATCTGTAAATCCGCCGTCAAACGTTGTACCTGTAATAACAGCGTCACCCTTTTCAACAAAGGTAAGCTTGCCGTCATTTGATATCTTGACTGCATTTTCATTGCTTGAAGTCCATGTGATATTGCCAAATTCAGGTGAACCCGAAAGTGTATATTCAAGCTGAGTTACAGCATCGGTAGCGTAATAGGTAAGTTCCGATTCCTTAATGTCAAAGCCTGTTGCAATTTTGTCACTCATAGTAACATTGATAGTCTTTTCAAAGGCTCTGCCGTATTCGTCTGTATAAGAAATCTTAACCTTAGCCCAACCGCCGTTGCTTCTGTCTGACGGTGTAAGCGTAATTGAACTGTCGCTTATTGATGAATCCATCTTATATGACTCAACAACGCTCCATTCAACCGCTTGATACATTGCGCCCTCAGGAAGAGCAGCCGAAGTCAATGTAATCTTATTATAATTGTTATAATTTGTATATTTATCGCCTGAAAGATTTATCGAAATTGAATTGTTATCGCCGATTATTCCGTTTTCTGCATCCTTATATCCGCCTACAAGCGGCTTAGCTGCAGTTTGATAAGTAATCTTGGCATCTGTTACGTGAACATACGGGTGCTCAATCATAGCCTCATAAGCCGCAACAAGAGTTTGAGTTGTTTCATCAATCTTATCCTGAGTTAATGTATCGTTTGTCAAAGCATCGGTTGCCGCATCATACGCAGCCTTAAACACTTGACCGTAGTCATAAGCATAATCCTTATAATCGATATCCTTATATTCTTCAATCGCTGCTTTAAGCGCTGTACGGTCGCCGTCAGATGATACGTGACATTCACCGTAAATACCGCCGTCATACGATACACAACGAACAGTAGTTGCACCGGCTGAAACGAATGTTACAAGTCCGTTTTCATCAACTGTTGCGATATTTTCATCATCGGACTCCCAATAAACGTCTTGAATACTTGCCTTGCCAACATGAGGCGGCAGGCTTGTGCCCTCAGGCTTAATGGTCTTTGAAAGCTGAGCGCTTGTGCCGAGTGCGCCTGAAATGCTTGATGGGCTTACTACAACATCGGTTACCGGATAGAATGCATACGACACCCAAACCGTATCCTGATATTTATTGCCGAAATGGTCCTCAACCGTACAGGTAATTAAACCGTAGCAGGATTTATTTTGAGTAGGTGTGCATTTACCGTCCTGAGTTACGCTGATAAGTTCATTTGACGATTCCCAAGTTACCGACTTGTATGAGCCGTTGTTAGGATAAAGCCTTACATTAAGGTCAAGCACAGCGTTTTTATAACTAATACCGTCTTTAAGCACGCTAAGGTCATACTGATAAAATTCCTTAGTAGGCTCGCCGTCAAGGTAAAGCTCAACCTTTTTAATGTAGTTATACTTGACAAGACCGTTATAAGCTGCCTCAAGCTCTGTTACCATTGCATTAACCTGAGATTGCGAGTATCCGCCCTTATCAATCATACCCTGAGCCTTGCTCATAGCATTTTGGTATACTTCCCAGCTGTCAGGATAATAGTTTACCTGATTGAGCTGCTGGTCGTTATATGATTTAACAAGATTTTCAAGTGACGTGTAGTTAGTTACAACATTAACATTGCACTTTGCTTCATATCCGCCGTCATACGTTTGGCAGGTAATTACGCAATCGCCGCCCTCTTTAAAGGTTACAACGCCCTTTTGGTCAACCGTTGCGATATTTTCATCGCTTGAATACCAATAAACGTCTGTGCAGCTTGCGCCGATACCCGGTGTACCCTTCGGTGTAACAGTAGCAGTAAGCGTTTTAGTTTCGCCAATCTTACCGCCCTCAATAGTGTCTGTATCAAGTGACACGCCTGTTACAGGAATTTTTGCAAAGGTGATAAACGCATTTGTGCTTGTGGCTGTACCCATATAGTCGGTAACGGTACATGTAATCATTGCCGAACAAGCATCGTTAGACTTTGGCCTTGCAATACCGTTTTTATCAATTGTGATATTCGGATTTGACGATGTCCAATTAATGCTGTTATACATTGCGTTAGCAGGCTTTAATTGCATATCAAAGTCGTATTTATAATTAGTATAATTACCGGCAGCAGGTACCTTAACCGTTACGTGGTTGCTTGAAAGCGGTGTTTTGTTAGGTCCTAAAATATCTACACCTAAAATACCTACGAAGCCGCCGATTTTATAGAAATCATAAAGAAGCTCACGGGCGTAGGTGTCACACGTGTCTTGGCTTGCCATAGGCGAATCATAAAGAACATAGTATGCCATATCGAGAGAACCGCAATATTGGTCGTACTGCTCTTGATTTTCATCTGTGCACAAAACTACCGTTGAATCGCAAAGAGAAACGATATTGGAAAGATAATCCTTGTCAGGATATACGGTAACCTCAGCCGTGTCAACATAACCTCCGTCAGCTGACACGCAATAAAGAGTAGCCGTACCTACGTCAACACCTTTAATTGTTGCATCTCCGTTTTCATTATTCTTTGTTTCAACAGTAAAAATGTTTTCGTCACTTGAATACCAATTACATTTGTAGCATGCCGAATATGTGCCGTCAAAGCCACTGAATTTCATTGTATGAGTAGCGTCAACCGTTTCGCCTCTTGTTACGGAATACGAATCTTTGTCAATCGTGTTTGAACTTGTCGTATTCTTGGCAACCGTAACGGTAATCTCGTTTGATTTTATTTTTCCGTCGGCAGAAACTGCATAAACATTAAACGAATCTGCGTTTTCGTGAGCCGCATTTTGTGTTATTTTTGCGGTATGAGTTTCATTTGAAAGGTCAGTTGAATAGGAACTATTATCAACTACCCAAGTAAGTTCCTTATTAGAAGCGTTTTCCGGCTCAACCGTTGCCGAAAGCTGAGCGCCCAAACCTGCATACTGAGTACCTGCTTTAACAGATACATATTTATATGTTTTATCGCCAACGGTAACGTCTGTTGTTTTATTAATACTGCTTGCTACGCCGAGAGCGTTGTCAACGCTGATTGTAATATTTTCAACAGGAATGCCGTTTGTCATTTCAAATGTTGCTGTTTTTGAGGAGATTTCATAAAATTTGCTGTTTGAAACGTAGTAACCCGTCTGCGCCTTAAGAACTACTGTTGATTTACCGCCGGACACTACGGTGTAATGACCTGTTTTGTCAATCTGACCTCTGCCGTCGGTAGCGGGAGCGTCATCGGTAGCCCAAGAATATGTTGTATCACCGTTTTCGTCCTCACCTGTTACCATACCCCAAGTAACATAGAGGTTATTGCTTTCTGCAACACGCTTCGGGAATACCTGATATGTAAGGTCTGTTTCCTGACCTGCTTCAAGATAGTTTTTGCCCGTTATTTCAACATCTGACAAATACTTACCGGTTTTACCTGTTACAGTAAGTTGTATTTCTCTTGAAATTCCGTTTGCCGCCGAAGTCGCAGTAATAGTACATTTTTGAGTTGAGATGCTGCCTAAAGAACCGCCCGCATCTCTGCCTGTGATGGTACCCGTTACAGGGTCAACAGAAGCAATTTCAGGATTTGACGATGTCCAAGTAATATCCGAAGTGTCACCCGTTGACGGCTTAACATTTGTGATTGCAAGCTGAATTTGAGAGCCCTCCTGAACGGTGTTTGCACCGTCAATATCAAAGCTTTCAAGCGGCTTAGAGTCAACAACCTCAAATGTGATTGAATCGTTATATACAAACTGAAGAACAAGGTTACTGATAAGCTTGACTGCAGTAGCAGTAAGCTGAACCGGGTCTGCCGTATCTCCGACTATGTCTTTAATTGCAAAGCAAGCGTCAAGAATTGCGGCAAGCACCGCCCTGTTTATATCAATTCCGATATAATCAATAAGAATTCCCGCAAGCTTATCCGAATCAATTGTTCCTTTTACCTCATAAAATTTGTTTACCAGCCCAAGAATACCGTTAATTATGTCGTCTGTATCAGGCGATGCCATAATCGTAACTTTACCCTTATTCTTAAACGTTACAAGTCCGCTGTCATTTACGGTTGCAACAACCTTGCCTTGAGTAAAGATTGAAGAACTCTTTACAGAATACATTGTTCCGTAATGCAAACGAAGTGGAGTTGTAATAGCTGAAAGCTGAACTTTTGAGCCTACAGCTACTGTGGTAGGAACCTGCGATTTATTGGTGATATGTGTTCCGTTCGGAAGAAAAGCGGCATACCACTCGTCATTTTTAACAACATTGATACGAAGCGAATCGTTATCAAGCTCGGTGCCGTTCTTGTCATAAAGTGCAACGTGGATAACCGAGTTAATGTTATTAAGATATCTGCGAAGAGAATCGACAAGTTCGCCCTTGTATGAATCAATCCAACCGGCAATAGGTGAATCCGAGCCGAAGGCAGCCTCAACAATATCAATAATTGCTTCGGTGTCCATAGAATCAATATCTACTTTGTCATTAAAGAGCGCTTTTTCAAGAACGGTAGCCATAACCTTACCCACAAGCGGAATAGGCTTAACCTCATTATCAATCCAGTTTTGAATTACCGCACCCTTTGATGAGTCGAATGCCTTAACCACACCGTTTTGGTCAACGTCAACCAAAGTCGGCATATCGCTGTACCATTTGATGTATCCGTTATCCGGCATTTCGGTATCGATGAGCTTATATGTAAGGTTGAGCTTTTCGCCCTCCTTCATAGTCTCAACATATACTTGCTTTTCTTCTGCTGTTTCGTCAACATACGAAGGCACCATTGTATCGGTATCTTTATAAAAAAGCTCGATATCCCAATAGCCTTCAACTCCGTCGCCCGCAAAAGCAGATGCCGCAGGAATTATGCCCGTTACAGCCATAAGAACTGCAAGCAATACGCTGATAAGCTTTTTGCCTTTCCTTTTCATACGCAAATCTCCTTTTAATCATTTTTGCCTGAAAATCCATTGAGTAATGGCATATATTACCCAAAGTAATACACACTTTAATTATAATATTATTTATAAAATAATTCAAGAAAACGGGCTGAAATTTATTTCGTGATTATTAACAAACTTTTAACACTTGGATTGGTTATATTTACCAAACCGTTCGATAATATACAAATTGTCGACGTTTTGTCGTGAAATAATAAAAAAACGGTTGCAAAAATCACAACCGTTTTGAAAGTGTATATTAAAGCAGTATTACAATTTGCAAAATCATCAAAACATTTCCGAATACGAATTCGTTACATTTTTAAGCCTGCAAATCATAGAATACGAGCCGTCAGCCTGTTTAACAAGCTTTCTTCTGTCCTCAACAACAAGAAATCTGCCCGATTTCGTTCTTACGCTGTAACGTGAAACCGTGGTGCTTTTGCCATCGGAAATTTGCTTTTTTATCTGCGCTTCAATAAATTTTGCTTCCCTTTCGCTCACAAAATCGTCAAGCCTGCCCTTGTGTTCATCAAAAATATGAAAACGTGAAAATCCCAAAAATTTGATAAAATCTTCGCTGACAATTTGAAGCTGCCAAATATCGTCGGTGCCAGTGCAAAAAATCGGGTCGGGAAGATTTTTAAACATTTCAACAAGCATATCCCTCATTTTATCCGCCGATTCCTCAGCCTTCTTTATCTGCGTAATATCGGTTATCATCGCATGGAAAATCGGGGTGTTATCCTCGTCATATCGCCCAATTGCGGCATTGAATTTGCACCACTTATACTCGTCCTTATGTACTATGGTTCTAATCTCCAAATCGCACTCGCCGTCAGTCGCCATCGCCTTGCCTATAGCCTGAAAAACAATGCTCTTGTCCTCAGGGTGAATAAGCTCATCAAGGCGGTAATTTTTTTTGACATAAGCCTGCTTGGTAGTGCCGAAAATGCGGCAAGCACCCTCGTTTAAATATTGCACCTCAATGTGCATATCACTCGTAACTTTGAATAGGCAGACACCGCCTGTTACAAGGTCAATAAGATAGTTCATTTCCTTCGCTTTGTTGCGCAATTTTTCTTGCAACTCCTGCGATTTTGACACATCGGCAAGGGTGAGCCTGCAAAGGCTTGAGTTATCATAATTTTGACCCGTGCAATGGATGAAAATTTCATTTTTATCCTTATCAATAAACTCTGCGTCAAAATAGACATAGGGTGAATTTTTCTTGCAAAGCGCTCTCATAATTTCTTCCCTGTAAATCGGCTTTATTATATTGTGAAGAAAGAGCTTTCCCTGCTTTATTTTTGACGGGTGAACGCCTGTAAATTCGCAAAAATGATTGTCGCAGTCAACAACCTTAAGCCCATCTGCCTTATCAACAACAAGGTTCATAAAATCAACCTCGTACACCTCATCGTCATTAATGCTGTAAATTTTTATCTCCCCCTTTAGAATATCCATAGTAAGCTGTCGCAATAAATTCTATGAATTATTTAAAGTGTATATGAAATCGCCGAATCACAGCTTTCTAACATAATAATTATAACACAAAATGTAGTGTTAATGAATACGTTTTGTAAACTTTTCTAAAATTTTGAAAAATATTATATTTATTTTTTATATAAAAATATTATTTTACTATATGAAAAACGACTGATTTGTGTTAAAATAGAAAAGTATTTATATACATCAAGTTTCAAAAGATGAGTAAAAGGAGAACAAAATATGTCAAAGGTTTTTCGTATTTTTGTTGAAAAGAAAAAGGGAAACGACATTGAAGCAGGTCAAACCCTTGCGGATTTGCGTGACAATGTCGGCTTAAGCGCTCTTGAGGATTTGAGAATTATCAATCGCTATTATGCTCAAGGTCTTACCGAAGAAGAATTTAACCTTGCGGTAAAGCAAATCCTTTCAGAGCCTAACCTCGACAATGTTTACACCGAGCTTTCAATCCCTGAGGATTACAGATATTTTGCAATGGAATATCTCCCCGGTCAATATGACCAAAGAGCCGATTCTGCCGCTCAATGTATACAGCTTCTCACAGCCGGCGAACGCCCTGAGGTGCAAAGTGCAAAAATAATTGCCGTTAAGGGTGACATCACAGACGAAGAATTTGAAAAAATCAAGAATTATATCATCAACCCTGTTGAGTCAAGAGTTGCAAGTCTTGAAATGCCGGAGTCGCTCAATATTAAATCAGACGTTCCTGCCGATATCGCAAGAATTGACGGTTTTATTGATATGAGCGATGATGAAATTGAGGCTTACCATTCATCAATGGGATTTGCAATGAGCATTGCGGATTTATGCTGGGTAAGAGATTATTTTAAAAATGACGAAAACAGAAATCCGAGCCTTACGGAGCTTAAAGTTATTGACACTTATTGGTCTGACCATTGCCGCCACACAACATTTGCAACACAGCTTGACGAAATCAAGATTGACAGCGGCAAATACACAGACGCTATCAACAAAGCTTTAGAGCAATATTTTGACATAAGAAAAGAAGTTTACGGCGACAGAGATAAGATTGTTTGCCTTATGGATATGGCTTGCATAGGCACAAAGGTACTCAAAAAGCGTGGCCTTGTAAACAATCTTGACGAGAGTGAAGAAATCAATGCCTGCTCAATCGAAGTGCCCGTTGTTATTGACGGTAAAACAGAGCAATGGCTTGTTCAGTTTAAAAACGAAACACACAACCACCCAACTGAAATTGAGCCTTTCGGCGGTGCGGCTACCTGCCTCGGCGGCGCAATCCGTGACCCACTTTCAGGCAGAGCATACGTATATCAGGCTATGCGTGTTACAGGCTCAGGCGACCCTACTACTCCTTTTGAAAAAACACTTGATGCTAAATTACCTCAAAGCAAGATTACAACGGGTGCAGCTGCAGGATATTCAAGCTACGGCAACCAAATAGGTCTTGCCACAGGTCAGGTTACAGAGCTTTATGACGAGGGCTATGTAGCTAAGAGAATGGAGATTGGCGCTGTTATCGGTGCATCTCCTAAAGATAATGTAAAACGAGAATGTCCGCAAAAGGACGACGTAATCGTACTTTTGGGCGGAAGAACCGGACGTGACGGCTGCGGCGGCGCAACAGGCTCGTCAAAGGCTCACAACTCATCTTCTATTGAAACCTGCGGTGCAGAGGTTCAAAAGGGTAATCCTCCTACGGAACGTAAAATCCAGCGTTTATTCCGCAAGGCAGAGGTTGCTAAAATGATTAAACGCTGCAATGACTTCGGCGCAGGCGGTGTATCAGTTGCCATCGGCGAACTTGCAGACGGACTTAAGATTGACCTTGACAAAGTACCTAAAAAATATGACGGTCTTGACGGAACGGAACTTGCTATTTCAGAATCTCAGGAAAGAATGGCTGTAGTTCTTGACAAGGCAGACGTTGATACATTCATCAAGCTTTCCAATGAGGAAAACCTTGAGGCTACTCCTGTTGCTGTTGTAACAGATGAAAACAGGCTTGAAATGACATGGAGAGGTGACAAGATTGTTGACCTCAGCCGTGATTTCCTTAACACAAACGGTGTAACTCAGCACGCTAAGGTTGAAATCAGCGCAGTTGACGAAAATAAGAATTACAGAAAAGAAGTGCCTGCTGCTCTTGATAATCTTTCACTTGCAAACGCACTCAAAGCAAACCTTTCACGTCTTGAAGTTTGCAGTCAAAAGGGTCTTGTTGAGCGATTTGACTCATCAATCGGTGCTTCAACCGTTCTTATGCCTTATGCAGGCAAATATCAGCTCACTCCTGAGGAAGCAATGGTAGCAAAAATTCCTCTTTTAGAGGGTGAAACAGACACGGCAACGGTTATGGCTTACGGCTTTATCCCTAAGCTTTCACGTTGGTCACCGTTCCATTCTGCCGCATTTGCAGTATCGGAATCGCTTGCCAAGCTTGCTGCAGTAGGTTGTGACCCGTCGCAGGCAAGGCTTACATTCCAAGAATATTTTGAAAGACTTAATGATGTACCGTCACGTTGGGGCAAGCCGACAGCCGCACTTTTAGGTGCACTTACGGCTCAGGTTGGATATAAATGCCCGTCAATCGGCGGTAAGGACTCAATGAGCGGCAGCTTCAACGACCTTGACGTTCCTCCTACTCTCGTTTCATTCGCAGTAGGTATGAGCGAGGCTTCCAAAACCGCATCATCGCAATTCAAACGCATTAATTCAACGGTTAAGCTTCTTGAACTTCCTGTTGACGAGGAAACAGGCTTACCGATTTATGACAAGGCTATGGAGCTTATGGTGAGCGTTTACGAAGGAATAAGAAACGGCAAAATCCTTTCAGCCTCCGTTATCAAAGAGGGTGGCGCAGCAGCTTGCGTATGCAAAATGGCATTCGGTAACAAATTCGGCTTCACCTTCGCTCAGGGGCTTGATAAAGAAACATTATTTGCCGCAAAAGAGGCTTCTTTTGTTGTTGAACTTGCAGACGAAAATGCTTATGACGGCGTAGTTCTCGGTAAAACAAACGATAACGGCGTATTCATCATTGACGGCGACGTTCAGACTGTTGACGAGCTTATTGACGCTTGGTGCGGCAAGCTTGAAAAGGTATTTGCTACCGATTCGGGCAAGAAAGCCAATATGCCTTATGACGTACCGCTTTATAAAGAGCGCTCAATCTTTGTTGCTAAAAACAAGGTTGCAAAGCCAAAGGTATTTATTCCTGCATTCCCGGGCACTAACTGCGAGGTTGACTCTGCAAGAGCATTTGAAAAAGCCGGCGCTAAAGCAAACATTCTTGTTGTAAACAACCTTTCATCTTCGGCTATTAACGAAACAATTGACAAAATGGTTGAAGAGATTGAATCATCACAAATCATTATGCTTCCCGGCGGCTTTTCAGGCGGTGATGAGCCTGAAGGCTCAGGCAAGTTTATTGCTACAACATTTAGAAATCCTAAGGTTAAAGAGGCTGTTACAAAGCTTCTTAACAACCGTGACGGCTTAATGCTCGGCATTTGCAACGGCTTCCAGGCTCTTATCAAACTCGGCCTTGTGCCTTACGGCGAGATTAAGGAAATTAACGAAAACGACCCTACCCTTACATTTAATACTATCGGCAGGCATATTTCATCAATGGCATATACAAGAGTTGCAAGCGTTAAATCTCCTTGGTTTAGCAGTGTTAATGCAGGCGACGTATTTGCAGTGCCTATCAGCCACGGCGAGGGACGTTTTGTTGCAAACGACAATGTTATGAAAAAGCTTATTGAAAACGGACAGGTTGCTACTCAATACGTAAATCTTGACGGCACTCCGGTAAGCGATATGCCGTTTAACCCTAACGGCTCGGTTTGCGCAGTTGAGGGTATCACATCTCCTGACGGACGTGTACTCGGCAAAATGGGCCACGTTGAAAGAAAGGGCAATAACCTTTATGCCAACGTTCCGTTTGAAAAGGATATGAAAATCTTTGAAAGCGGCGTAAATTATTTTAAATAATTGATACATATTGAAAGGAATTTTTATTATGAAATATGTAGTTGTTTTATATGACGGTATGGCTGACTATCCCGTACCTGCACTCGGTGGCAAAACACCTATGATGTGTGCAAAAAAGCCTAATATGGACTACCTTGCAAAGAGAGCTGAGGTAGGGCTTATCAGGACTGTTGCGCAAGGATTAAAGCCCGGCTCCGACGTTGCAAATATGAGTGTTTTGGGATTTGACCCTATGAAGTATTACACGGGAAGAAGTCCGCTTGAGGCAGCGTCAATCGGCATTGATATGAAGCCTACGGATGTATCACTTCGTACAAATCTTGTTACTCTTTCAGAAGATGATTTGCCTTATGAGCAAAAGACGATTGAGGATTATTGCGCAGACGATATCTCAACCGAAGAGGCTGAAATCCTTATCAAGTATATTGATGAGAAGCTCGGCACTGACGAATTTAAGTTCTATCCGGGTGTATCGTACCGTCACTGCCTTATTTGGGACAACGGCACAACCGACCTTGGCAAAATGACTCCTCCTCACGACATTACGGGCAAGGTTATTACAGAATATCTTTCAACAAGCGAGAATGCAAAGCCGCTTATAGAACTTATGAAAAAGAGCTATGATTTGCTTAAAGACCACCCTGTAAACCTTGCAAGGAAAAAGGCAGGCAAAAGACCTGCAAACTCAATTTGGCTTTGGGGTGAGGGCAAAAGACCTGCTCTTTCACCGTTTGAAGAAATTTACGGCATCAAGGGTGCTGTTGTTTCTGCCGTTGACCTTATCAAGGGTATCGGCGGCTGTGCTAAAATGGAAGTTGCCGAGGTTGAGGGCGCAACAGGCTATATTGACACTAACTTTGAGGGCAAAGCCAATGCCGCTATTGACTGCTTAGAGAGAAACGACCTTGTTTACGTTCACTTTGAAGCACCTGACGAATGCGGCCACAGAAACGAGCCTGAAAATAAGGTAAGAGCAATTGAACTTATTGATGAAAGAGTTTTGCCTATTCTTTTTGAAGGGCTTAAAAAGTATGATGATTACAAAATTATGATTTTGCCCGACCACCCTACTCCTATCGTTACACGTACCCACGCAAGCGACCCCGTTCCTTATCTTATTTATCATAAGCAAAACGAGATTGAAGGCGTTGACACAATCAATGAGGAAACGGCAAAGCAAACGGGCAATTATATTGACCACGGCCCAAGCATTATGAATCATTTTTTGAATGATTGATTAATCATATAAAATCATTCACCTGTTTCTCATACAAAATCTGACGCACCACTGTACGGCAGATTTTGAAAGGAGGAGCAACGTAGTGAATGAGGGATGAATTTTAAATTTATATTATAAAAATTCGTCACGAATGATACGAAGTTTGTGACGACGAATAAAATAATAAGGTTGCGAAGAAGTAGTCAGAATTGAGCATTTTGCGAGTGGGAGCTGTACGTGTGTACTGACTCCGAGCAAAATGCTCAAAGCACCTAACGATACGATTACGGTATCTCGATACCTAAAATCGTATCGTTACAAAGTTGTTGATATAGATTATTTAATTATACATATACTTTATTAAATAAAACGTGATAACATTAACAATTCAGGTGCGGTTATGGCTGCTTATTCACAACCTAAATAAGGGGAATATTATATTATGAAACAAGGTACTATCTGCGTGCAGGGCGCATACCGCCCGAAAAACGGTGAGCCGAGGGTTTTGCCCATCGTTCAAAGCACAACATACAAATACGATTCAAGCGTAGAAATGGGAGACCTTTTCGACTTAAAGAAAAGCGGATATTTCTACTCTCGACTTCAAAACCCTACTAACGATACCGTTGCCGCAAAAATCACTATGCTTGAGGGCGGCGTTGCGGGAATGCTTACATCAAGCGGTCAAGCAGCCAACTTTTATGCAGTGTTTAACATTGCACAGGCAGGCGACCATATTGTAAGCTCCTCTGCAATTTACGGCGGAACATACAATCTTTTTAACGTTACAATGAGGAAGCTCGGAATTGACTTTACCTTTGTAAGCCCTGACGCTACAGAGGAGGAAATTCAAGCTGCATTTAAGCCAAACACAAAGGCTGTTTTCGGCGAAACAATTTCTAATCCGAGCCTTGATATTCTTGATATCGAGCGATTTGCCAAAGTTGCTCACAAAAACGGCGTTCCGCTCATTGTTGACAACACTTTTGCAACACCGATTAACTGCCGTGTATTTGATTGGGGCGTTGATATCGTAACCCATTCCACAACAAAATATATGGAAGGTCATGCTTCAACTATCGGCGGTGTAATAGTTGACAGCGGCAATTTTGATTGGACGCAAAACGACAAATTCCCTGGGCTTACAACACCTGACGAAAGCTACCACGGAATAACTTATTCTGACACTTTCGGCAAGGGCGCATATATCACAAAAGCAACCGTTCAGCTTATGCGTGACCTTGGCTCTATGCCGTCACCGCATGATGCATTTTTATTAAACGTCGGCTTGGAATCACTCCATCTTCGTGTTGCAAGGCATTGCGAAAATGCTAAAAAAGTGGCTGAATATCTTAAAAATCACGATAAAATAACTTGGGTAAACTGTGCTATGCTTGAAGATGACAAGCAGTATGCAAAGGCACAAAAATATATGCCAAACGGCACATGCGGCGTAGTAAGCTTCGGCATTAAGGGCGGCAGAGCTGCGGCTACAAAGTTTATGGACTCGCTTAAACTTGCGGCAATCGTAACACACGTGGCAGATGCAAGAAGCTGTTGCTTGCACCCCGCTTCAACCACTCACCGTCAGCTTAATGACGAACAGCTTAAAGAATGCGGCGTAACGCCTGACCTTATCCGTTTCAGCTGCGGAATTGAGGACTGCGAGGATATTATTGCCGACATTGAACAGGCACTTGCACAAATTTAATTCAAAAAGGAGTGAGAGTATGAGTGAAAAAGAAAATTCCAAAGCTCAAATTGAGCAAAATCTTTCGCACACCCATACTCATTCCCACGAGCATACAAAAGAGGTTTCAAACCGCCTTGCACGTGCAATAGGTCATCTTCAAAAGGTTAAGCAAATGGTTGAAAACGGCGACGATTGCTCAGACGTTTTAATTCAGCTTGCAGCTGTTAAATCTGCGCTTAACAATACGGGCAAAGTTATTTTAAAAGACCATCTTGACCATTGCATTGTTCATGCAATTGAAAAGGGCGACACCGCCATGCTCGACGAATTCAACAAAGCTATTGACAAATTTGTAAAATAGAATATAATGATTATAGATTTTTAAAAATCTAATAAAATATTTCAGGGCGAGGTGCAATTCCTCACCGGCAGTAAAGTCTGCGAACCGCCAAGGCGGCCGAAACGGTGCAATTCCGTTACCGACGGTTAAAGTCCGGATGAGAGAAATGTTTAGGCAAATTGTAATAATAATTTTGCCAAGTTCAAGCATTGCGCCCCAACATATTTGTTGGGGCTTCTCTTTTGCCCAAAAGGAGAAAATTATGGAAAAAAAGCAAACAAACAAAATCAGACTTATTACAGGCACGGCAATGCTGACGGCGGTTGCGGTAGGGCTTCAATATGTTGAAATCGCCATACCGATTATGCCGAGTTTCATCAAGCTTGACTTTTCAGATTTGCCTGAACTTATCGGCGCATTCGCTTACGGTCCACTTGCAGGTGTGATTATTGCACTTTTAAAAAACTTAATTCACATGGCTGTAAGCCAGAGCGGCTTTGTCGGTGAGCTTTCAAACTTCTTGCTCGGCGCAAGCTTTGCACTTGTGGCAGGCTTGATTTATAAGCATAAAAAAACAAAGGGCGAAGCGCTCGTAGCAGGAATTGCAGCATCACTTGTTATGGCAGTAATCAGCGTGCCGTTTAACTACTTTATTATATATCCTCTTTATTATAATGTTTTGGGCTTTCCTGAGGCGGCAGTGCTTCAAATGTATCAAGTGATTTTGCCGAAAACAAAGAGCATTTTGCAGGCATTGTTTATTTTCAATCTGCCGTTTACATTCGTTAAGGGCTTAATCTGCGCAGTAGTAACAATGCTTATTTATAAGCCGCTTTCCCCTGTTTTAAAGGGAAAATAAATTATAAGATAGACTTTGAGAAAGTGAGATAAATTTCGTATTTTGCGAGTGGGAGCTGTACGTGGGTACTGCCCCCGAGCAAAAGACGGAAAGCGCCAAAAATGGCAAGGACTTGATGTCCTTGCCATTTTTCCAATCCCTCCGAGTGCAACAAGTTGCACCCACCTCCATTTGCAAGGGAGGCAAGTAGGTTTATTTATTTTATTCGGCGCGGTTTAGCCGCTTTATCAAAGTCTAGAAAAAGGTTCGGATTTTTTCGAACCTTTTTCTTTTCTATTTATGCTAACGGGAACTCTACCTTTGCCTTGAACAAATCGCCGTCGATTGACAATTCAAGCTCACCGTTTTGCACCTTGCAAAGCTCCTTTGCAATTGACAAACCCAAGCCGTTGCCCTCGGCAGTACGTGATTTATCGCCACGCACAAAGCGCTCTGTAAGCTCATCGGGTGTTATATCAAGAGGTTGAGCCGAGATATTCTTAATCTCGAAAACTCCCTTGCCGCCCTGCTCATACACGCTGACATATACACGTGAGCCTCGTGCGCTGTATTTGCGTGCATTTGAAAGCAGATTTTCAATAACCCTAAACGTTTTTGCGCCGTCGGCAGTAACGGTTACGGGTTTTTCACCCTGTTTAACCACAAGATTTAAGTTATTTTTATCGAAATCCTGCTGCACGTCAACAGTTGATTGCAAGCAAAGCTCCGACAAATTCATAGGCGCAAGATTAACGCTTATGTTACCGCTTGTAACCTTTGACGCCTCAATCAAATCGTCAATAAGCCTTTTAAGCTTAGCGCCCTTATCATCAAGCACATGGATATATTCCTGCGCCTTAGGGTCTGCAATATCGCAATTTTTAAGCAAATCAACATAAGTGATAATCGATGTAAGAGGAGTTTTTAAATCGTGGGAAACATTGGTAATAAGTTCGGCACGAAGTCGCTCGTCCTTAACCGCCTTAGCAATTGCATTTTGAAGCTCTGCGTTAGTATATTTCATACTGTCGGCAAGGATTTTCAGCGACTGAGGAAGCGTATCTAATGCCATAGGCACGTCGATATGCTGTGATGACGCATAAATAATTTCGTCAAGCGCTTTAAAATACTTGCAAACCGCCCTGAGTGCAAAGGTATTTGCAACTATATCGCCTGCAATAAAAACAAACGCAAAAGCGGGAAGTGAAGACGAGAAGAAAACTGCAATAATAATAATCAAGGCTATATTTACGGCAAAAAATGCAAGCGAAAGCAAAATTATATTTCTTACAAACGTCTTTGGCTTATAAGCGTAGAGCTTAAATGTGCCAAATAGCTTTTTATTAAACCTATGCCAAGCCTTAAAGAATTTGACAATCAGCTTAATTATAAATTTGAAAATATGGAAAAGTGCAAAGCCGAGCCAATAAAGAAGCAGATGCTTGTAAAATTTCTTTCCGCTTTTAGAATACCTTGCAACCGAACAGCAAAGCTCAAAAAGAAGTGCCCAACAGCCAAGACTAACACCTGCAAAAATTGCTAAGAGAATCGTTATATCATAATACTCATCAAATGCGCTTATCAAAAGCGCAACAAGCCCGAAGCCGCCACCGCCGACTATACCAAGCTGAAGAAGCAGAGGAATATAATCTATAAATATCAGTTTTGCAGGCGAGTCATCGTCTTTTTTGCCCACTATTTTGAAATAATAAAACGCAATAACAAAAGAAGCGGCAAGCAAAATGACATCAATAATTGCAAGCTTAACAAGATTATCATTAACCTTGCCTGCATAATCGTTAAACTGCCTCATAGCTTCAAAATAGTTTGAAACATTAGGCTCGTTTTTTGAGGTGTTTATATAAGCATACAAGGAATAGTCCTTTGCCTTAAAGTTTCCACTGTAGCTTTGCATTATGCTTTTAAGCGTTTTTTCGGGAATTTCCTCACTGAAAATTTTTCCGTTTTCAATCTTAAAGCTATCGTGCTTTGCCATAATCTCTTTTACGGACAAATCCGAGGTCTTATAAGCGACCTTATTATTTTTTATGATTATGTATTCAATGCCGTCCTTAATACCCCAATATTCATAGTTCTTATATTGAGACACTTGAGTTTTTACGTAATTATCATAACTTTTTTCAATATCCTTATAAAGCTTACTCTTATAATTTTTTAGAGTTATGCCGTCGGGAATGTCGTATGAAAATACGTCTAAACAGGCATCCAAATATTTATAATAATTTCCGCTGTCTACACTATATGAAGCAGCATCTACATAATAGCTGATTGGATTGGTTTCGCTGTACTGCATTTCGTTTTGGTCAAAGCCGTCCTCATCAATCGTTAGCTTATCAAGATAAGAATTAAGCTGTTTCATCACCTTATTATAAACACTTTTGCAAGCCTTCGTCTTTTGAGAATTAAGATGCTTTTCAAGCCCCTTTGGGTCTAAATGTACCTTGTTTACTCCGTCGGCTATGCTTTGCTCAATGCTACACTCAACGTTGGTATTTAAAGTATAATATGAATAATCATTGCCGTTTACATTGTTATTTATAACGGTCAAAACCTCGGCAGTAGTTAAAAATATCGCCGAAAGACCTGTTATAAGTGCAAGAATTACGCACAATAATTTTCCTAAATAAGAATACTTAAATTTTTTCACATTTGTATCCAAGACCATACACCACCTTTATATATTTCGGCTCTTTGGGATTAATTTCAATTTTTTCACGGATATTACGGATATGCACGGTCACTGTTTTTTCGCTTGTAAAGCTCGGCTCGTTCCACACCGCCTCATAAATTTGAGAGGAGGAAAGTACCCTGCCCATATTTGTCATAAGATATTCCATAATCTTATACTCAATCGGTGTAACCTTGACGCCCTCGCCGTCAACAGACAAACTTTTAGCGTCCGTATCAAGCACAAGACCGCCCGTTACAAGCCTTGTCGGGGTAGCAACCATACTGCCGAGATTTACATAACGTCTTATTTGCGATTTAACCCTTGCAACAAGTTCGAGCGGATTAAACGGCTTAGTCACATAATCGTCTGCGCCGAAGCCAAGACCTGTAATTTTGTCCGTATCCTCACTCTTTGCAGAAAGAAGAATAATAGGAAAATTATATTTTTCCCTAATCTTCAGCGTTGCCTTAAGTCCGTCAAGGCGAGGCATCATAATATCAAGCACAACGCAGTGAATTTCGTTATTTTGCACCTTTTCAAGTGCATCCTGACCGTCAACCGCCGTAATAACATTAAATCCTGCATTATCAAGATAAATCCTTAATGATTCGAGGATAGCCTCGTCATCATCGCAAACAAGTACATTTTGCATATCATATTCTCCGTTATAAAATAATTCCCATCCGATGATTATATTAAACATCATATAATCTAAAGAGTGGCAAAGAAAAAATAAAGAAATTATAAAAATTACTGTATTACATCTATAATATCTTATAGTTAATACATTGTCAAACAAATAAGCAATTAGTTGTTGATTGTTGTGTTAAATAATGGTAAAATAAACTTAATAGTTAGTTATTGAACACCATGACTAATAATTAAATGGTAAGGAGAATAAAATGGCAAAAAGGGACGGAACAGTAGATTTAAGAATTAAGAGAACGCAAAAATCAATCAAAAACGCTTTTTATGAGCTTATCGAGGAAAAGGGCTTTGACCATATATCGGTTAAAGACATCACAGAGCGTGCAATGATAAGCCGTAACACGTTTTATTTGCACTATAACGACAAGTTTGATTTGCTCAACAAGATTTGCGACGAGCTTGTGTTCAAGCTTTTTATCGGCGTAGGCAAGCAATTAAGGCGTGAAACAAGAAAGCTTAGGGTTGACATCTACGGAGCGGCAAGCGTTATTAAAATGGGAATCAAAACCATTGAAGAGGACAGAGAGGCTTACAGGGTTTTGCTTTCAAGTTCAGGTTCTGATTTGCTTACTCAAAAGTTGCAACAAGGTATTCGACGTGCGCTTGACCTTATCAGCTCAGATATTGATGGCATAAGCGAATATTCGCTTCAATACATAATTTCCGGCACCTGCGGAATAATCAAATACCAAGTCACTCACGAATCATCTAACATTGCAGACGAGGCGTATCGCTTTGCTGAAATTCATTTTGGCGGGCTTATTGAGGCTTTGCAGGAATCAAAGAGAAACGGAGAGGACAATTGAGCAGTAAAAAAACAAAAAAGGAAAAGCCGAAAAAAAATCGAAGTTCTAAAAATTTAAAAATCAGCACGAGGATTATTTTAACGGCAATTTTGGGTATACTTATACCTATTATTCTAATCGGCGCTTTTTCTCCTTTGCTTATATATTTCACAGGCTCATATTTTAACATTTCGAGTGTTACTACAAATTCATACTCCACCGTAAACCAAATTCAATGGTCGCAAACAATAAGCAGCATTTCAAACTCACTTTTATCGGATGAAAACGATAAGAAAAAAACCGAAAGCTTGAGCGAGTTTATTTCTCCTATTGAGCGTCTCGGTTCAAGCATATATATCGAAAAAAACGGAAAACCGTTTTATTCATCATCAAAAAGCGATATATTAAAAGAGGCTAACGAGATAGTCAACGTAAACAAAAACGAAAATCTGAATTATTTTGGAAACAACGGTCTTGTAATCGTAACACACGCCAACTCAAAATCCGATAAATATTTGATAGTGGCGGTAAATAAAAACTACACGGTTAAAAACGCAAGCACGCACTATGCAGCAAAGGAATTTACTAATCTTTTGCTTGGCAGAACGGGCATAATTGCTTTAATCATTGTTGCCGTTTTCGTTCTTGCAATAGTGATTATTTCATTTATAACGTCTAAAACAATAGTTAATCCAATAAAAAAAATTGCCGACGGTGCTGACGAAATCGCACGTGGCAATCTTGATTATGAAATAGATTACAAATCCAAAAACGAGCTTGGGCAAACGGTTGAAAGTTTTAATCAAATGAGATTAAGGCTGAAAAATTCCATAGAAAAGCAAAATAAAGCAGATGAACAGCGGAAAGAGTTAATTGCCGGAATTGCACATGACGTAAGAACTCCGCTTACCTCGGCAAAAGGCTATGCGCAAGGGCTTCGTGACGGAATTGCCGCAACACCTGAGAAGCAGAAGAAATATATAGACAGAATTTGCTCCTCAATTGACGATACGGAAAAAATACTTAACGAACTTTTGAATATTTCACGTTATGAGCTGAAAAGCTACAAGCTCAACAGGGTAAACGTCAATTTAAAAGAATTTATTGACGACGGCGCCGAAGAAATCAAAGAACTGCTTGAAAGAAGCAATTTTGATTTTTCACTTCAATGCAATGTCAACAAAGACACGCAGATAAGTGTTGACACCGACGCTTTTGCACGAGTTTTCAGAAACATTGTTATGAACTCAATAAAATATGCACGTGATGACAGGCAGGGTATGGTTCGTCTTATTGTCAGCGAATACGATCGCACGGTTATTATTGAACTTACAGATAACGGCTCAGGCGTTGAAAGTGAAAATCTTACTAAAATTTTTGATACAATGTATCGAACAGACCCTGCAAGAACAAAGGTTTCGCAAGGCTCCGGTTTAGGCTTGGCTGTTTGCAAGCAGATTGTCGAACTTCACGGTGGCTTAATCTGGGCAAGCAGTAAGCAAGGAGAAGGTCTTTCAATATTCATTTCAATGCCGAAAATTAAGGAAAGGACAGATAATATTGAGTAAGATTTTAATAGTTGAAGACGATGAGAACATCCTCGAACTTGAAAAGGATTATATTGAAGCAAGCAATATGGAGGCGCAAGGTGCAACAAACGGAAACGACGGTCTTGAGCTTGCGCTTAATAACGATTACGATTTAATTTTGCTTGACGTTATGCTTCCGGGTATTAACGGCTTTGATATTTGCAAAAAAATCAGAGAAACAAAGAACACGCCCGTTATTTTCGTTACCGCAAAAAGAGAAGAAATAGACAAAATTTCGGGCCTCGGTTTTGGTGCGGACGATTATATTGTTAAGCCGTTCTCCCCTGCTGAGCTTGTGGCAAGAATTAAGGCGCACATTAACAGATACAAAACTCTTACAAGCCAAAACGAGCAGGAAAAGGATGTTCTTGTGCGTGACAATATCAAACTTTTCAAAAATACGGGCGAGGCATTCGTCGGCGATAAGGAAATCACGCTTACCAAAAAGGAATTTGAGGTGCTTTATATTTTAGCCTCCCACCCTAACACGATTTATTCAAAAGCAGAGCTTTTTGAAAGCGTTTGGGGTTATGATTCCCTCGGTGACACCTCCACCCTTACAGTCCACATCAACCGCCTGCGTGACAAAATTAAGGAGGCAGACGAAAACACCGACTGTATCAAGACCATTTGGGGCAGAGGCTATAAGTTTAAATAAAATCATATTCATTCGGTAAAAAGATAATGTAATATCGTGCTTTTGCCGAAGAAAAACAACAAACGCAATAAATATTAAAACCCCCTGTTTCGCTAATACCGAACCAGGGGGTTATTTATTTCAATATTAACTTTTTTCTTTTTCTAAATCAATCCCGATTTGCCAAAAGCACATATCCATCAGCTTCATAGGCGGATATGACGTCCCATTACTTTCTAATTGCTTTCGCAAATTCTCAAAAGCCTCTTTATTATCATTATAAAATGAATAAAGTTGAGCCATAGAATGTTCATTAAAATTAGAAGAACAAACTTTATATTTTTTAACCGCTTGTTTGAAATATCTATCGTAAGCAGGAGCACAACCGAACACGCCCAATAATATTTTCGTTTTAAATGTATCGGTTGATGAGATATCATTCGGATATCTATTCTCAATTTCCTTTACTGCTTGGAATATAGAATCAATATCACAAAAATCACTGTATAATTTATCGTATTTCGGCTTTGAAATTTCCTCAATAAAAGGTTTATGAACAAAATAATCATAATTCATCAATTCCGAATTACGAAGCATTCCCCAGCTCGCAAGGTAACAGCTTAAATGAAGGCATAATAATTCCGTTTTGCTTTCGTCTTTTCTATATTTTTTAAAAGCGTTATAGCAATGCTCCCAAGATTTGTACCTTGTATAGTTGCTATTTACTGAGTTATGATATTTTTTAATTGCATTTAATGCGGTATCTAAATTTATATCAGCTTTTTTAACAGCGGCAGGCTTTTTATAATCGGTCTTTCGCTTAATGAATTTATCCACTGACTTAGTAAAATAAACAACAGAATTATTAAAATCAGGTTGTGCAAAGTAACCTGCGTCAAGCCAATAATGCGCATATGACGGATTACGATTATAATCGTTATACCAAAAACGATAGCTGCCTGAATAAGTATGCATAAAATCAGGTAATTTACCGCAAACAATTCTTTCAATTTCATCAATCGACATTTTGATTTCTTTTCTTGACCTGCTCATTAAATAAATTGTTAATAAGTTAAGGTCATAATCATTCTTTACTGCCATAAATTTCACTCCTATTTACCAAATATAAATTCATTTAACGCCTTCCCGCAATGTCGGGCAATAACCAAATTTCTCGCCTTACGGCGATTTCTTTTGCGCTTCTTAGCCATTTTCTTTGCATTGCGGCTGCGCCTGATACTTGCCGCAGCTTTTTCCGGTGGATGATTTATAACCATGTCCATAAAAGCCCTAAAGCTATAATCAAGCTCAACTTTTGTGCCATCTGGTTCGGTGATAATTTTGGTATGCTTTTTCTTTGCCATAACACTCACTCTTTTCATATTTATTCTAAAATAAATATATCAATTAGCAAAAAGAATTTCAATAAGAATTATATTTAAGGGAAATATTATGGACTGTAAAACAAAAAAGCAAGTCAATTAAGACTTGCTTTTCGTGGCTCCCCCAACTGGGCTCGAACCAGTGACATCATGATTAACAGTCATGCGCTCTACCGACTGAGCTATGGAGGAATATATGAACCCTGCATCAAAAAGATACAGGGTAATGTCGGCATTACCTATTTTTCCGGGAGGCTGCCCTCCCATTCTACGCCGTCCGTTCCGCGAATAACCACTATACAGTGATAACCTTCATTTTTAATATATTTGTTTGCAATTGCAAAGCTCACATTTTCATTGTTGTCATCATTAAAATTATATGCTTCAATATCTCGATAGTTGTATTTTTCAAGCGAACGTTTAAAACTTCCTGATATACCTGTTCTTAAATTTTCATATTTCGTTTTATCAGCTTGGCGATCGCTTGGCGATACACTTTTTGATTTGCTATATATTGCATCTGCAAGGTCACGGGTTTCAGTATAAAGCTCGTTTGAATATTTCATTCTCGCAATCTTTTCGGATTTTCCTATTGCTCCCGCTGCACCGACAAATTTACAGTCTAAACCCAAAATTCCCTCATTATCGCAAAATCCGTACAAAATCCCTGCGTCATCGCTTATGTCAAGGTTGTAATTACCGCCGTTTTTCCAATTAACTTTAAACGAAATATTGTATTCGTAATCTGATGAACTTGCCCAAACTCTATCTTTTTGGATTGTACCTGAAATTTCTTCGGAATACGACGTATTACCGTCAACAAAAAATGTAGCAGTAAAACTTTGATTATCATAATTTATTGTTTTTATTACTAAGTGAATAGTATAGCCGCTTTTCTTGCGTGTATATTCGCAACCAATAACTCTGAATTCACCTGTTGCGTCACCCATAGCATAGCTTGCTGTAGGTATAAATGTGGCCAGTAACATTAATATCAAAATAATACATATAATATTTTTTATTTTTTTCATTTCTTATCTCTTTCTATTTTTGTAGCACTTTTATAAAATAATTTTACAAATTAAAATTTATCAACAATGTAAACAAAAAGATAAGCCAATGTTTCAGCAGTCCACGGATAAGTAATTCTTAACAAAAAAGTAATAAAAGGGTAAAAAAATTGATTTTCTTTTTTAAAATCATAAATATATTCAGTATGATATATACAGCAGGAAATGCAACTGAATAAATCCATATAAATTCTGTAGGACTATTTGAAAACCAAAAGAAAATTCCCTTATAAGTAACAGCAGAATAAAACTCAGCAATAAAAAGAACTATAGAGAAAACATATAATATTATTTTTATTACACCCAGACCTTTTAAATATTCAAACAATCCTTTAAAATAAGTTTTAGTTTTCTGTTTCATACAAACTCCTTTAATGTCTAACTCAAGGTGATTTCTTCCAATTATATTTATAACATATTTACATTTTGCCTGCAAGAGCATTTATATATTACATAATATAATGCCTAATTTTAAGAACGTGAACTTCTCCGTTATCGAAAGAATAATAATAAAGAAATATAATATAAATAAGTCCGAAAGAAACACGCCGAAATACGACTTACAAATTCTTTACATAATATTCTTTACATAATGACGTTTAAAATATTGTAGATTTTTGACTTGTAAAAAAAGAATTTGAAAAAGAAAAATCCCAAATCATAACCACCCGTCAATGATATGCACCTCCTAACTTTTGGGGTGCATATCAAACAGGTGGTTTCTTGTATGCTTTTCAAGCACACCTGCTAAAGACGTAAAAAAAGCAAGTCAATTAAGACTTGCTTTTCGTGGCTCCCCCAACTGGGCTCGAACCAGTGACATCATGATTAACAGTCATGCGCTCTACCGACTGAGCTATGGAGGAATATATGAACCCTGCATCAAAAAGATACAGGGTAATGTCGGCATTACCTATTTTTCCGGGAGGCTGCCCTCCCATTCTACGCCGTCCGTTCCGCGAATAACCACTATACAGTGATAACCTTCATTTTTAATATATTTGTTTGCAATTGCAAAGCTCACATTTTCATTGTTGTCATCATTAAAATTATATGCTTCAATATCTCGATAGTTGTATTTTTCAAGCGAACGTTTAAAACTTCCTGATATACCTGTTCTTAAATTTTCATATTTCGTTTTATCAGCTTGGCGATCGCTTGGCGATACACTTTTTGATTTGCTATATATTGCATCTGCAAGGTCACGGGTTTCAGTATAAAGCTCGTTTGAATATTTCATTCTCGCAATCTTTTCGGATTTTCCTATTGCTCCCGCTGCACCGACAAATTTACAGTCTAAACCCAAAATTCCCTCATTATCGCAAAATCCGTACAAAATCCCTGCGTCATCGCTTATGTCAAGGTTGTAATTACCGCCGTTTTTCCAATTAACTTTAAACGAAATATTGTATTCGTAATCTGATGAACTCGCCCAAACTCTATCTTTTTGGATTGTACCTGTAATATCCTCGGAATACGGGTTATCGCCATCTACGGAAAAAGAAGCCGTAAATGATTGTTTTAAATAATCAATCGTTTTGATCGTCAAGGTGATAGAATAATTTTTCTTTTCTCTTACATACACACCACCTAAAACATTAAACTCGCCTGTGATACTACCCATAGCAACAGCGTTGAAAGGTATGGATATAAACATGGTGGTTAAAATTAAGAATGAGCAAATTAGTGATTTAAACTTACTGATATGCCTTCCTCCTTTATCAACCAAAAATATCTTCCATTATCATCGGAAACCAGCCAATAAAAAGTGAAACTATCGGGTGCATTGACAATAATAAAGCAATAATAATACAATTAAAATAATTAAATTTTTTCAGTAATATTGTGATTAAAAAATATGTAAATGAAACAAATGCACTATAATACACCCGGTAATCAAGCAAATAATCGAATATATCTGTAGAATAAATTCTATTAAAAGGTGAATAATCATTAGAATAAAGACCTAATAATGCACTGATAGAACACACTAATTCAATCAAGTTAAGCAATATAAAGAAAAATAATAAAATTTTTTTGTAATTTTTAAGGAAGAAAAGCCAAGCTAAAGTAAATAAATTTAGCCAAACTTTTCAGTAAAAGAAGTCGCCCAAAGGGCTCCGTATTTTTTAAATACCACATCGGAGCTTTATGGTTTCTTTTATTTAAATTTTATGTGTTTATTTTGAAACACTGTCACTATTTAATATCAATCCCATCTCTTGATTTAAGAAATTTATGGGTAAAAAGATTCTCTGGAGAGTCTGTGGAGATGCTCTAGAGAATCTTTTTGTATGCTAAATAGCATGTTTTTGTATGCTATATCGCATCTAAAAAGATGCGATATAGCACAGAATGGTAATTTCCTTAATAAAATCAAAAGTGTGCTGTATAGAATCTGTGGAGATGCTATATAGCATCTCAAATCCCCTATTCAAAATTTAATCACCATATACCTTAAGCGTTGATTCATAAAGAAAAAAAGGCAAAATGCAATTTTGCGTTAGGTGTGTGACATCATTAAATTATTAGCGTTTTTTAAGATAAAGATCTTGGGTCAGTTTTAATAAAATCTTATGA
>ENA-OUOU01000215-OUOU01000215.1-human-gut-metagenome-genome-assembly--contig:-NODE-215-length-39857-cov-39.155218_pt1 | contig 39857 bp, 39 predicted proteins | sample MGYA00237936_ERZ548765 | MGnify/ENA primary metagenome ERZ548765 (study PRJEB26490, sample SAMN05356889) | human gut metagenome | biome: terrestrial biome; feature: human-associated habitat; material...
CAGTTGATGTAGTGCGTATTCACAAAAACATGAATCCTTTCTTTAAATCAAGAATAGAACGTGATGGAATCTATGTAATACGATAAAATAAAGATTTTCTCTTATTTCTTTGGCGTTTACACTAGAATGTTGTATCTTTGCAGTTGTAATTTGAACTAAAAATGGAGGAATAAAGAATGAATACAACAAAGTTAACAAGGGAAGAAGCGTTGCTCCGTTGGAATGCTTCTAAGGAAACCAAGCGTAAGATGGTTGAAAAGCTAGAAACCTTGGCAAGAAATAGCTGTCTTGAACGGGGAGATTTGGAAAATCTAAAGTAGTACATGATGGAAAAAATTATTGTTGACGTTGCGTGGTGCGACAGAAATTATGGCGGTTCTTTTGGTAGTAATGTACCAGGAGCGGTAGTTCTTACAGCGCCAACCTTAGAAGCTTTGCAAAAGGAGGCAAAGGAAAGTCTGGAGTTTCATGTTGAAGGCCTTATGGAAAATGGAGAAGATGTTCCTGAATGGCTGAAGAATGGGGATTATGAGTTTGAGTATAATATTACAAGATAAGATCAGTTGTGTGTCTGATTTAGCAAAGAGGGTGTGTCATAAGTAAATGATTCACCCTTTTTTGTTTGTTGGAATGATACTGATATGTTGTTGGAAAACATAGTATAAGTTGTTAGAAAAGCTAGTATATGTTTTTGAGTTAGTTAGTATCTCCGGTCGCACAACAGCTGTTGTGCGCTTGCATAGCAGCTGATATGCGCTTGCACAACAGGTGATGTGCATGCGTAGGTCAACTGTTATGCGCCAACTATAATTTAGACTTATGACGCCTCCTCTTTGTCATTTGGTACATACAGAATGGCATTTCATACAAGGTAGGTTTAGATATTTGGCTGATAGAAATAATCTTCTTACTTTTGCGCTCGTAATCGGGAAGCGATAGAAAAGAAAAAATCGTGGAACGAGGAACATGAAGTATAACCCTTTTAATATATAATAAGGTATGAAGAAGATTATGATTTTCCTTGGAAATTTTATGGTGAATGCCAGAAAGGGAACGGTAACTAAGAGATAATCGTTATAGGTTGTTTACCTTTTCGTAAGGGATCGTATATAGGTATAGGGCATTGAATTGTTGCCATGGAATAGAAATGTGGTAGTATTTTTCTCTCGGCAATGGCAGCGTTCAATGCCATTTTTTGTCCTTCGGGACAAAAAACATCGCAAAAAGTTTGGCGGTATTAAAAAGATTTCTTACTTTTGCAATAGAGTTATGAGTGAACGGAAAAGAACGGGCACGATGAAGGCTCTAGTGAATGAGCGTATTGAACGTTATCTTGCGATAGAAATGTGGAAGTTTCAAAGTCTGCTAACGATAAATAGGCAATGATGCTCACGTCTAAGGATTATTGTATCTTTTTCTCTATGGAAGAAGATGTTTATATACTCTATGGCGTGGGCTATTGCATTATTACTTGCTGACGGGTCCTTCCACAACCTCTATCCGGTAATAAGCAATAGTCCCACGCTTTTTCATTGAGAACTTAATGACTGATAGCTACTTCTGGGAACAAGTCAGCGATGTAAATGATAAATATGGATAGTCAATTTATCGTGTTCAATACAAAGACGGAACTCTTAAGATTAGATGTTTCCAAAATTGTTTATTTCGAAGGAGATGGCAATTATACACAGATTGTTACTATTAACAAGCTGAAGGCTGTTGTTTGTCTGAATTTGACTCAGATGGAGAAGTACTTGGCAGAGCATCTTGTAGATTGCAAGAGTATTTTTATGCGAGTGGGTAAGCGCTTTATCATCAACACTGGCTACATCTATCAGGTCAATACGCAAAAGCAACAGTTGATATTATCCGATTATGAGCATTTTGCTTTTGCTTTAGGTATTTCTAAGGAAGCCTTGAAGCAAATGAAGGATTTACTCATAACTAAAAAATAAACTAATCAAGCAAAGAATTTTATGGAATTAATCATTGGACGTGATGCTAGTACATCTCAATTGAGAATAACAATGGGACAACAATCCAAGACTTTTGGGATTGCTGGAAGTGTTCCTATGACTGTGAGCCGTCAACACTGTAGTTTGACCATTAATCCTGATGGTTCTTATAGAATTACGAATCTAAAACCTCAGAATGTTACTTTTGTCAATGGAATGGAAATAATGGCAAAGACTATCATGGAAAAGGATAAAATAGAACTTGGTCCAAGCAAATTTTTGGTTAGTTGGGATTGGATAAAGAGTTTTGTTCCTCAAATGGTAGATTTTCGTCCATTGCAGCGTGTTTGGGAAGAATATGATGAGCATAAACTTGATCAGCAAATTGCTGACCGCAAGTTTAATTCTCTTCGTGGCATTACTGGTTTGATTACCATGGGAGCCATCGCTTTGAGCATCATTTTCCCAGAATTTAGAGAGACTCCTCTTTATATAGGTTTGTATCTCTTAGGTATTTTGATTTCTGTAGGCTTTACTGTAAAAGCATATAAGGATTCTTCTAAGGGACCGTTAAGGCAGAAGCAGTTGACTGAAGAGTTTCAGCAGCATTATGTTTGTCCTCATTGTCATCACTTCCTGGGCTTTCTGTCTTATGGAGTTTTGATGCAGAATGAGGCTTGTCCTTATTGCAAGGCTAAAATTAAAAAGTGATTTTGTACAATAGAAGATAGGTTTTGTGTAATGAGCACAAAAAAAGTACCTATTTATTTGTTATTTCACTATATTTGCACCAGTTATAATTTTAAAACGTATGATTATGGCACAGAATGAAGAAACATTGTATTTCGATAATACACATCCTGAAGTAAGACAGGAAAGTAAAGATAAAACTCAGAACGCTGCTGATAAAGCAACTTGGAAGAAAGTAGCGGTAGGTGGTGCTGCTGGTATTTTGTTAGGTGCAAGTGCTATGTATGCCACAGATGCCTTTGCTGCAAGTACAGAAGAAACTCCCGATACAAAACCGGAAGGGGAGAATCCATCGCAAGATGCCGCTGCAGCTAATGATAATGCCTCTATCAAGGTAGCAGAGAGTCATGATGAGCAGAGCTTTAAGGAGACTTTTGATTCCGCTAGAGCCGAAGTTGGTCCTGGTGGCGCTTTCCATTGGCATGGTAATATCTATAGTACTTATACCGAGGACGAGTGGAACAACATGACAGATGCAGAAAAGAACGACTATGCTCAGGCTGTAAAGCCAGAAGTACGTGCTGAAGAAATGAATGCAGCTCCTCATCAAGCGGAAGATGTTGCTATGGTATCTCATTCTTCTCATGCAGACCAGGATGTATCTGTTGCTCACAATGATGCAAATTTGCATCAGGCAAGTGATGTGCAGGTGGCTGATGACCAAAATGCAGATGTTCATTTGGTTAATGCGGGTGAAGTTCAGCTTGCTGATGGCTCCATGGCCACAGTGGGTGTTTTCGACGTGGATGGTCAGGAAGTGAGTGTGGTAGATTTTGATCAAGATGGAAATCCTGATGTTGCGATTTGTGATGCCAATGGCAATGGAAGTATTGACGTTGGGGAAGCTGTTGATTTGCATACAGGACAAGTGATTACTCCAAGTGGTAGTGATTTCGCTGATGCCGGAGTTGATGATTCTGCTGATCCAAATCTCCAAACTGCATCCTTGGAGAATCCTGATGTTGCTCCTGATATGCCAGACTATATGTCTGATGCTGATATTCAGATGGCATAAACATTGATTAAAATAGATGGTGGCAATGGAAACTAAAAGAATCAAATGTCCGAGTTGCGGTGTATTGCTTGACGTGAGAAATTCTCAAAACGAAGCGGTTAAGATGATTACTTGTCCTCAATGTAAAGCTCAGCTGAGAGTGATGTTCTCACAGCAACATGCTGCAACTCCGCAATCTTCTGGGGAAACACAATATGTTAGTAATAGTAATTCTGAGACTCAGTATGTGAATCGAGATAATGGAGAAACTCGTTACGTGGGGCATTCCTCTTCTCCTTCTCAATCTGATGACACAATTCTTGCCGACAAGAAAGAAGAAGTTACCCCCGGTTATTTGCTCTATGGTGGTCAGAAGTATCCGTTAGGGTTCGGCAATAATGTGATAGGTCGCAAGGCTACTACTTCGCAGGCAACTGTACAGATAGCTACTGATGATAGATATATGAGTCGTCAGCATCTTGCCATCCAGGTATGTAAGGTTTCTACGGACAATGTTAGGGTTGTGGTATCAAACTACCATAATAAAAATGCCAGTTATGTGAATGGACAATTATTGAACGAGGGTGACCAGCTCATATTGTCAGAAGGAAGTATCATCAAGATGGGTAACACAACCGTTGTTTATCATCAAAAATAAAGCTAACAATGAAAATCAAGATATATCTGCCTTTAGCTATCCATGAGTTGGGTAAGAGGGCGAACCAGGAAGATAGCATCTATCCAATAGAGGGCAAAGCAACGGAGAATGACCGTTTGTTTTTGCTCTGTGATGGTATGGGTGGACATGAGCATGGAGAGGTGGCAAGCCAAAGTATTTGCAAAAGTCTTTCTTCGTTTTTGTTGCAGCATGCAGTTGCTTCCGAAGGCTTGGAAGATAAGTTGCTGTCTGATGCTTTGGCGTATGCCTACGAAGAACTGGATAAACTGGCTATTGCGGGAGATTCCCGTCAGATGGGAACAACTTTAACTTTGCTGTATTTTCACAGTAATGGATGTACGGCAGCTCACATTGGAGATAGTAGAATATACCATCTCCGTCCATCTTCGCATACCATATTATATAAGAGTCGTGACCATTCCCTGGTGTATGATCTTTATCAGGCAGGTGAGTTGACCTATGAGGAGATGAAGACATTTCCACAGAAAAATGTCATTACCCGTGCGATGATTGCTGGAGACAGAAATCATCCAAAACCTGATGTTATCCATATTTCAGATATTCAGCCAGGTGATTACTTCTACATTTGTTCTGACGGCATGTTGGAACAGATGGAGGATGAGGAGCTGTTGGATGTCTTCTCTGCGAATGTTCGTGATGAAGAGAAGCGACAGATGCTGATTTCAGAAACCTCAGATAATAAAGATAATCATTCTGCTTATATTGTACATATCAAAGAGGTGAATCATGAAGAGGCTGATGTGATCCTTGTAAATGAAGAGCCTACGGCGAAATGCAATGTTTTGAATATCAAACCTGATGTGGAAGAGGTGACTGCTTCTCCTGATGTTGAAGTAGTAAAAACTGCAGGTACACCGCCACCTGTTCCTGATAGTGTAATCGTTGAGATGGAGAATAGGCAGAAAAGAAAGAAACTCCTGTTTGTTGCTTTCATGGCAATAGTGGTGTTGGCTGTTGTAGGAATGTTTGGATATGGCTACTATAGCAAGCATAAAGCAGAGGCTGCTTTGCTTGATTCTCTTCATGAAGATTCTATGATGACCGTGAAAGAGTTTAATAGCCAGCAAGAGTCAAAGACAGATACAACAAAACCAGATTCAATAAAGTAAGATACAATAAAAAATGGACGAACTAAATAATCAAAATATGCTCCAAGTAGGAACCATCCTACACGGAACTTACAAGATAGAAAGCTACTTATCATCTGGTGGCTTCGGCAATACCTATTTAGCAAAGAACATCGAGTTTGATGAGACTTATGCCATCAAAGAGTTCTTTGTAAAAGGTGTGTGTCAGCGTGATGGTAATAGTACAACCATTAGTGTAAGCAATGCCGAGAATACCAATAGCTTTGAGCAACAGCGAGAGAAGTTCAAGAAAGAAGCTCGCCGTCTCCGTAGTCTCAACAATCCTCATATTGTCAAGGTCTATGACCTTTTCGAGGAGAATGGTACTGCATATTATGTGATGGATTATGTGGATGGAGAAAATCTATCTGTACGTTTGAAGCGTACCAATGCACCTTTGGCAGAGTCTGAGGTTCGCAATTACTTGAATCAGATATTGGATGGTCTTGAGGCGATTCATAATGAAGGTATGTTCCATCTTGACATCAAGCCTGCCAATATTATGGTGGATAGTCATGATGTAGTCAAGTTGATAGACTTTGGTGCAAGTAAGCAGCAGAGTACGGTAGGTGGTGCTACAATGAGTACAGGTATCAGTTATACGAATGGCTATGCTCCTAGTGAACAAATGGCGCAGAGCTATGATAAGTTCGGACCATGGACAGATTTCTATTCTCTTGGTGCAACTGTGTATAAGTTGCTCACCAATCAAGACCCACCATCAGTTTCTGACCTTTCTGAAGACGAGACAGAGGACAAGCATCTTGCCCTCCCAATGCCTAATGTTTCTGGGGAAATGAAGAAATTGGTGGTTTGGATGATGCAAGTGAATAGATTGAAGAGACCGAAGAATGTTGGGGAGATAAGACGTATCTCGCAACAGTTTGCTTCGGCTGCTTATGGTAATGTTGAAGCAACAAAGGCATGTTGCCCTATGCAATCTCATGTTAATCTTGCAGGGGGTGATGAAGAAACACTGTGGGAAGGTAAAGTAAAGAAAGTTAAAGCTGGAGTTAACCAACAAGGGATAAGTAAGAAAAAAACAGATAATCATATATGTCGTAATTTATTGATAGCTGGGGCGTTGTTTTTAATATGTTTATCAATTAGTTATTATGGCTATAAAACTATTGGTGAAAATAATGCTTTTGAAAAGGCTTTTTCTTCTCAAAAGATTGATGATATTAATAGATTTGTAAATGAATATAGCAATATGACAGATGAACATCGAAAAAAAATAAATGCAAGACTCTCATATTTAAAAAAGCAACAACATAATAAGCAAATAATAGATAATTTGGTATCTAATATGGTGTATGTTGAGGGCGGTACTTTTATGATGGGAGGAACTGATACATATGATTGGGAAGGGACTAAACCTGTTCATCAAGTAACTTTATCTAGTTTCTATATAGGTAAATATGAAGTGACTCAAGAAGAGTGGATAGCAATTATGGAAACAAATCCATCTGGTTTTACAGGGGAAAAAAGACCTGTAGAACAAGTTAGTGTGGGGGGAGGAAGTATGGATGATTGTTTGAAATTTATAAAGAAATTGAATCAAATAACAAATAGAAAGTTTAGACTTCCAACAGAGGCAGAGTGGGAATATGCTGCTCGTGGAGGCAAACTTAACCAAGGTTATCGTTATTCAGGTAGTAATAATATTTCGGAAGTTGCATGGTGGCATGGGAATAGTGGAGGAAAAACTCATAATGTAGGTCTGAAAAATCCTAATGAATTAGGGCTTTATGATATGACAGGAAATGTTCGTGAATATTGTTCTGATTGGGCTGCACCTTATACAGCAACTTCTCAAATAAACCCTAAAGGTCCGCAAGGAGGGGAGTGTGGACATATATTTCGTGGTGGAGATTGGGCTCTTGATGAGTATTACTGTACTGTTGCTTATCGAAGTGTTGGTATTTTGGAGGGATATGCAAGCTCTGAGTATGGATTTAGATTGGTTATGGAACCATAGTTCTAAAATGTTTTTATTAAAATTATGATTTAGAAATAAGTATATTAAGATATATGAAAGTTTGTAGAATCGAAAAAGATACAGTTTTTCGGAAGGTCGGTGAGGTAATTACTGCTTCAAAAAAAGAACATAATTATTCGGAAGGACGGGCAAAAGCTGAATCTATGTTAGAGAATGTTAGAAAACAGGATTATCCTGAGTCATATGGTAGAGGAAACTCGTTATTTGTTTTTCCGTATGATGATAAAAAGGAAGAGCGAGCATTTCAATGGGCTAATACTTTTGCTTCTACTCCAGTTTCATATTGTATAGTTAATCTGTTAATACTGGAAGTTGATAATGTAGAGTGGCATGATTCTCGGAATTATGATGATTTATGTTTCTTACTTGGGAACTTTAAAGTTGGAATGAGAGACAAAAATGTGAATGAGGATGATTTGTGTAATAGATATTGGCTTGAAAAGTGTAATATGGAAGAACTCTTCATAGAGGGACTGGTAAATAAAGCAAGAGTTATCAGCATTGAACCATATATAGTAACTCATAATGGAATAAGAAAATTAGAATAAAATTATATGGATAGTTTTAATAAAGCAAAAGAATATGCTGATGGCAAAGTTGTCGAAGCGTTAAACCAGGTTGTTGCAGATGCTTATCAGGCTGGTTATAATGCGGGCTATCAGGATGGTATTAATAAGGTGGTAAAAGATTCCGCATTGGAAAAAACTGAGTATGTTGACTTAGGGCTTCCAAGTGGAACTCTTTGGGCATCTAGCTATGTTGAGGATGAAAAAGGTAATGCCGTTTATTTGACTCAAGAGGAGAGTAAGGCTTATAATCTTCCTACCTTAGAGCAATGGGATGAATTACGAAGAAGGTGTAAATGGAACGAGAATTCAGAAAAGAATTGGACTGAATATGGTAATTACTATTATCATAGTTGGGCAATCTGTTTAGGTCCGAATGGTAATAAAATCATTTTCGAATTAACAGGACTTTATGAGGAATTTTCTTATTGTTCGCAAACGGGAGAGGCTTTGTTTTGGCTTAAAGACTCAGATGGTTGTGGCAGAAATTCAGCAAAGATTACTCTGAATGATTTGGAATTAGATACCAATAGTACCTTTTCTGGATATAAATTATGTCTGCGAACAGTCAAATAGTAGTACTCTATCATTGATTGTATAAAATTATTATGGAGAAATTATGGTTCAACTAAATAATAATGCCGTTCTCTGCTATGGCAAATACAGACTAGAAAAGATCCTTGGTCAAGGTGGTTTCGGTATTACCTATAAGGCAATAATGAAAGAAACAGTTTCTGGATCTTTGGGTAATATGGAGGTCGATGTACCTGTGGCAATCAAGGAGTTCTTTATGAAGGACACTTGTGAGCGTGAGGAAGGGACGGGGAAGATAACCGTTCCTTCTCAGGGAAGTCGTGCCGTAGTAGAGTTATATCGCAAGAAGTTTGTTAAGGAAGCAAAGAACCTTGCACAGATGAATCATCCTCATATCGTTAAAGTTGTAGATGTGTTTGAGGAAAATGATACGGTTTATTATGTAATGCAATATTTGAGTGGTGGCTCATTGACTGATTATGTGAAGCAGCATGGTGCTTTGGATGAGGCAATAGCCATTAAGTATATCCAACAAATAGGTTCGGCATTGGAATATATGCACCAAAGGCATATTTGTCATTATGATGTAAAGCCAAGTAACATCCTGCTTGATGATAAAGGTGGTGCTATGCTTATTGACTTTGGAATCTCAAAAGGCTATACAGAAGAAGGGCATCAGACTAGTTCTACTCCCGTAGGAATTAGTGCAGGCTATGCTCCTTTGGAACTGTACCAACAGAGTTTGCAGGATTTCTCTCCTGCAACAGATGTTTATGGTCTTGCTGCAACTTTGTTCTATTTGCTTACTGGTAAGAATCCTCCTGAAGCTAGTATTGTCTTGAATGAAGGAATAGGAGATAAGCCTATTGGTATTTCTGATACTGTTTGGCACGCTATAGAGCAAGGTATGAATCCTCGAAAGAAGGATAGAGTGCAGACTGTATCAGAATTTTTGAAGTTGATGAATTGTATGATGCCTCCTATCGCTTCAGAAGTATTGACTAATCAAGAGGAAACACAAGTCTTGCCTCAAAAGCTTTCTGGCAATATTGATGATACTTATGAACAGACGATAGTTGCTCCAAAGAAGGATGAAAATGTGGAATATATCGATGAAGAAGACAATACATCAAATTCTAGAAAAATCATTCTTGTGATACTGGCTATTCTCGTAATTGGCTGTGTTTATGCTTTCATGAAATGTCAAGAAAATAATGAAGCAATAGTAAAGACTGCACCAAATATTGAAACAACTGTAGAAGAAAATGTTCAAAAGCAAGGTGCTGAACAAGATGTAAATAACGAACAGCAGAACTATAATACATCCCAAGAATCGCAGGAAAAAGTATATGATGTCGTTGAAGTGATGCCTTCATTTCCTGGAGGACAAAGCGCCTTGATGCAGTATCTTGGCAATAATATTCAATACCCGGTTGCAGCACAGGAAAATGGTGTTCAAGGTAGGGTGATTATCAGCTTTGTGGTTGAAAATGATGGAGGCATTTCTCATGTGAAAGTTGCTAAATCTGCAGATCCAGCTTTAGACAGAGAAGCTATGCGTGTAGTAGAAACTATGCCTAAGTGGATTCCGGGTAAGCAAAATGGAGAGTGCGTGCGAGTAAGATATAGTGTACCTGTAGTTTTTAGATTAGAATAGAAAAAAATCATTTGAATATTATTGGAGTTCTAGCAGAGCTCATTACGTGAATGCCTATTATCTTTATTTTAATGAAGAAGATTCTGCTTTACGTATGAGCCAATTCAGACTCTGCGTTCAATAAGACCTGTTTGTGATTAGTAAGAATAGCGGGCAGGATCGTTATTTTATCATTCTGCTCGCTAATAATAAATGAGTTTGTCATGAAACGAATTTTATCCATAATAGCTATGTTTTTGTTTGGCATTTTGTTTTTGCAAGCAAGAACCTATATTGTGTGTGTTGGTATTGCCGATTATCCCGGTCGTCAGAACGACCTTCGGGTAAGTGCGAATGATGCCAAGACCATATCGGGTATCTTTACCAAGAATGGCAATGCTACGGTTGATTGTTTTGTCAATTCAGACGTTACGGTCAAAAAGGTATATACGGCAATGCGTAATACATTTGCCAAGGCTTCGCCATCAGATGCTATTATCCTATACTTTAGTGGTCATGGTGTGCCTGGTGGATTGGTGTGTTACGATGGAGTTTTGTATTACTCTTCCGTATTGAGCATTATGAGACAGAGTAAAGCTCAGCAGAAAATGATATTTGTGGATGCTTGTTTTGCAGGGAAAATGAGAAATACGAATAAGAGGAATACTAACTATTCCAAGGAGAATGTGATGTTCTTCCTCTCTTCTCGTTCAACGGAGAAATCCTTAGAAACTCCAAGACAGACAGGTTTCAATAACAGCCTGTTTACTGTGTTTTTGGAACGTGGCTTGCGAGGTGGTGCTGATACAAACAAGGATAGAGTAATCACGGCTAAGGAAATTTATAACTTCGTACATCAGGGAGTTGTAGAAGCATCAGGGAATCGTCAACATCCAGTAATGTGGGGTAAGTTTGATGGGAATATGGCGGTGATGAAGTGGTAAAAGATAAAATACTTGTATCTTTACCATTCGAATTCGTTTTTGAAATCGGCCATCATTTCTAGAAAGTCAACGGCGTTGCCTGTTCTAGCATATTCTTCTTCACGAGCTAAGACATGATTCGCCAACTCGTCATTATTGCATGATGTCATAAAAGGATATTCTTCGGATTCGTTATGAGCCTCTGTTGCATAATCGTGACGATAGGCAACTGTTGGTTCTTGAACGGTACAGCTATCCTCGAAAAAGCGTTGGGCTTTATCGTTTAATCGTTCTTTTGAGTTTGACATTATTTTAGTCATATAATAATCCTCCTTAATTTTTGATACTCTAATTTGTTGCAAAATTACGATTAATATTTGAAAGTACCAAAGTTTTAAAATGATATTTTGTGGGGAAATTTGCAAAAACATGGCAAAAAGTTTGGAAGATACCAGATAATTTCTTATATTTGCACTGTCTTAAAAGATAAGTGTTATGAGAACAGTTCAAGATTATATAGCAATAATTAGGCAAAATAGTTCCAAGATTACTAAAGATTTTGGAATCAAGACCTTGCGTATTTTTGGTTCCGTATCACGAAATGAGCAAACAGAGCAAAGCGATTTAGATATTTGTGTAGAAACAGAAACTCCTAATCCATTTTTATTGGCCGACTTGAAAGAGTTTTTAGAGGACTTGTTTAAGTGCTCAGTTGATGTAGTGCGTATTCACAAAAACATGAATCCTTTCTTTAAATCAAGAATAGAACGTGATGGAATCTATGTAATACGATAAAATAAAGATTTTCTCTTATTTCTTTGGCGTTTACACTAGAATGTTGTATCTTTGCAGTTGTAATTTGAACTAAAAATGGAGGAATAAAGAATGAATACAACAAAGTTAACAAGGGAAGAAGCGTTGCTCCGTTGGAATGCTTCTAAGGAAACCAAGCGTAAGATGGTTGAAAAGCTAGAAACCTTGGTAAGGAATAGCTGTCTTGAACGTACTGGTAAAGAACCTATTGGGATAGAAGTATGGTAGTCGAAACTTTGTCTCTAGACACGATAAATGCCAATTCTCCTTATGAGGTCAAGTTGGCAGATGCTGTTGATACATTGTGTTTCATTACAGATTACGATGCAGAAATCTTTGTAACATTTGAGAGAGACGAATTGCTTCATGAAGGTTTGGTTTACCAGTTTGGTATCTCAAATCCTAAGAGAGTAAAGTCGCCTCGTGACCCAAAAGTGCGAGAGACCATTCTTGCTATCGTTGAAGAATTCTTTGCTAAGAATCAAGCTGCATTTCTTTATATCTGTGATACGAGTGGTGGAATGCAGAAGATGCGTAATCGCTTATTTCAATATTGGTTTGGAATTTATGGAGAACGCGAGGAATATGTTTTTCTACCTCAGACGATAACAGATGAAGAGGGGAATGATAATTATGCAGCTCTAATAATTCGTAAGGATAATCCTCAGTTTGCGAATTTGGTAAGCGAGTTTATGGCGACTGTCAATTTGCTGAATGCTAAACCTGAGGAGTACGAAGAATGATTTGTTGGCAATAAGGCTGTATAAGGCAGATGAGTCTCCGTTTTCGATAATTTATCAGAGCGGTTATCTCATCATATGTTGCATATATCTCTGCACAGTTTGTATGGTTTGTTTCTAATATACTGAGTTTGTGGGGAGATTTGCAAAATCTAAAGTAGCACATAATGGAAAAGATTATTGTTAATGTTGCGTGGTGCGACAAGAATTTTGGCGGTTCTCTTGTTAGTAATGTACCAGGTGCGGTAGTTTTTACAGCACCAACCTTTGAAGCTTTGCAAAAGGAGGCAAAGGATAGTTTGGAGTTTCATGTTGAAGGTCTTCTTGAAAATGGAGAAGAGGTTCCTGGATGGCTGAAGAATGGCGATTATGAGTTTGTGTATAACTATCAGGATGCAACTACTCTTTTGAAGGCATATTCTCCATACGTTTCTCTAGCTGCAATTAGTCGTGCTTCAGGAATAAACCAAAGTCTTTTATCACACTATGTAAATGGATTGAAGAAACCACGTGAGCAACAGCGTAAACGTATTGTAGAGGGTCTTCATAAAATAGGATCAGATTTGCAATCGGTTATGTGTGTATGATTTTAGCTCCCCATTTCATACATTTATCCCCCAACTTTCTATGCTGTTTCGGATAAATTCACTATCTTTGTCCACCTGAAAACAACTAAAAGATAAAATGTAATGAAGAAAGGATTAAAATATACTTTGGTTCCTTAGGCAGCCTGGTCGTTTTGGCTGGTGTAGGTCTGGGAATCATGTATGTGGTGTCACCATATAAGGTGAAGGTTATTGCTCCCTATCCTTTTGCGAACGGAACTGCTGTAGAATTTAATAAAACGTTAAAACGAGGATGAATGTTTTTAAATTAGGTGTCACTTTTGTGAAGTCTTTGAGTGCTTTATTCGTTCCCGGTAAATGCCCCAAACGAATTGATCATGAGAAAATTGTCGCTGGTGAAAACTTAGCGTCCGATTCTACACCTTCGGACAGTATCGGATATCCAAAGGCTCAGCAGCCACACTATGATCTCTTGCGCTTCCTGGATGCACAGGAGGTTGCCTATACCCAGGCTTTGAGTGAACTGAAAAGAGGTAGAAAGCAAAGCCATTGGATATGGTATATCTTCCCGCAACAGAAGGGACTCGGACATAGTTACAATTCAAAATACTATGGCTTGGATGGCGAGGGTGAAGCCAGAGCCTATGTTGAACATGAAATTCTGGGTGATAGACTCCGTGAATGCTGCAAGGCGCTCTTGCTCCACAAGGATAAGGATATCAAATATATCATGGGAAGCGGAATTGACGTGCTGAAACTCAAAACTTCTATGCGTCTCTTCAATAAAGTGAGTCCTAATGATGTGTTTGAGGAAGTATTGGATGCATTCTTTTTAACCCATTCAGAATAGTCTTAATAAGAGAAAATTACGATTAATATATGAATGTATCAAAGTTTTAAAATGATATTTTGTGGGATGAATTGCAAAAACTTGGCAAAAAGTTTGGAAGATACCAGATAATCACTTATATTTGCACTGTCTTAAAAGATAAGTGTTATGAGAACAGTTCAAGATTATATAGCAATAATTAGGCAAAATAGTTCCAAGATTACTAAAGATTTTGGAATCAAGACCTTGCGTATTTTTGGTTCCGTATCACGAAATGAGCAAACAGAGCAAAGCGATTTAGATATTTGTGTAGAAACAGAAACTCCTAATCCATTTTTATTGGCCGACTTGAAAGAGTTTTTAGAGGACTTGTTTAAGTGCTCAGTTGATGTAGTGCGTATTCACAAAAACATGAATCCTTTCTTTAAATCAAGAATTGAGCGGGATGGAATCTATGCAATTCGATAAATATGTAGCATTGGATATACTTAATAGAGTGCATATTTCTATTGAGCATATAGAAGAACGTTCACAACCTTATCATTGTGGCGATGATTTTCTGATGTCTTCTACTGGTGTAGCAATTCTTGATTCCATATGTATGCAATTTATTGCTATAGGAGAAAGTTTAAAGGGACTTGATAAGGTTACTAGAGGAGAACTCCTTACAACTCATCCTGAAATTGATTGGAAAAATGTGAAAGGGTTACGTGATATCATAGCTCATCATTATTTTGAGGTTGATGCCGATCAGATATGGTGGATTATAGAAAATGAGTTGCAACCTTTAAAAAAGGCAATTCAGGAAATGATAGAATCTTTAAAACGGATACTTGATGAGTAATGTCAGGTAGCCGTTTTGTCATTTCGTACTTCCAGCCCCCACCCCCATTTCATACATTTATCCCCCAACTTTCTATGCTGTTTCGGATAAATTCACTATCTTTGTCCACTTGAAAACAACTAAAAAATAATTAGCCTCTTCTCCTACTTCTGGAAAAGACAACGACCACCTTGGATACTTGCTTTGTTTCAGGAACATACTGAACTTTAGCATCGACTTTTCTTCCATAACTCTTCATTATTATAGTTTTTGCTGAAAATTTACGATTTAATTTTGAAACAATCAAAGTTTTCACGGCTTTTTAAATTAAGAAATCCCTGCCATAGGAAGCCTTTCCTACAGCAGGGATTTTTCTATTGGGAATCATCAAGAATGACTTAACTGTCAATTCTTAACTACTAACTATCAACTATTTATACTCGCACCAAGCCTTGATGTCGATATCCTCCATAGAGGTCAATGCGCTCCACTCTGGCTGGTTGATGCCGTTGTTGGTCAGCATCTGAGAGAACTTCGCATTGTCAATATCACAGAGCGCCAACCCTCCTTGCGAATCGTATTCAATGCCTGGACACCACACCAGTCGAACTCTACATAAGAACCGATGCGGTAGTCACGTAGAGGTAATTGGTCAGGGCAGGATACTCTGCAGCCAGGGTATCAATCTACTTAACCGCTGGCAAGACGCCATTGTTCTTACGCAAGCTGCGGATGACGAGCACTGCCTTACTTTATAACAAGAATATAAACTTTAGTAAAGTTAGAAATTGTTGCTTCGTAATTAATTCGGATATTTTTTTATCAATCTGAGATTTTCCAATTGCTTGTCTCGAGATCTTTTAGCTTCTGCAATAGCATCAATAGCGTCATTCCAAAACTTATAGCCCCATTTCTCAGAATATTTTTTTATATCCTCCACCACGTTGGTAAATTCATTTTTTAGGTATTTTTCAACCTCCTCATCAGTTAATACTTTTCCATAAAAGTCCTTATATAAATATGTGTTGAAATTTTCCTGCAATAATATCAATTTACCAAAATACTCTTCCTCATCTGTTGGTTCAAATAACATCACATCATCTGGAAGTGGGTCATTTACCCATACACGCCCCTCTTCTTTGCATAAGTTTATATACCATATAGCCCAATCAGGACTTTCCATAACAGCTAAACCTGTTCTTCCAAATTCGATTTCGTCAGTAAACGAATTTCTATAAAACTCAGCAACAGCAACAACATCACCATATTTGACATCGTCAACCTTAATCTCTTTTCTGCCTTTCACATTAGGCCATTCCAATTTATATTCCATGCTTTTATTATCTTTAAATACTACATATTTTTACTTTGACTTGACTCTTTGAGTAAATTCAAGATGAGATTACTTTACCACATCCGTTGACTTTGCGATATTTATTGCAGCATTCATATCCGCATCCTGTGCTTGGTTGTAACAAGTACATTTTGGATTGGTGCATATAAAAGTATCACGTTCTATTCTATTTCCTCGCTGACCACAGACATGACAAGTTTGGCTGGTATATGCTGGATTTACATATTGTACTGCAACACCTGCCATGTCAGCCTTATACTCGATGTCTTTCTGAAGTTCGAAATAAGACCAACGACCAAGAAGGCGTCTGTGGTTATTTTCGACTTCTCCTTCTTGATTTTTACCAAATCCCTTCAAGCTTTCCATTTGGATGGTCTCAACCTTCCAACGAACTGCCAAATTGACAATTTCTCGGCTTATACGATGATTCTCAGTCTGCACCCAATTTCTTTCTTTGCCTCTAAGTGCTTCAGTCGCTTTGGTCTTGTGCTTTCTCCCATGTCCACCTTGCGTAAGTTGCAAACGTTGCAACTCACGAAATCTTCTACGGAAAACATCACGTTGCTTCTGAAAAGCATCGCCGTTACCTATGCGACTTCTTTCAGGTCCATCATTCACTGCCACATAAGCAGGATTTACTACTCCAAGATCTACACCCATTACTTTCCCTTTGACAGGTACGTTTTCCGTTTCTGGAATATCTACCGTTACAAGCAAGAACAATTTTCTGTCTTTGAGTTGTATTTTTGCCGCCGCACACATCTTATACTTCTTAGTCTTTATGCAGTTGTCGATGATAGCACGGTTATTACTGCGATCTCGTCCAAAGTTTAATCTAAAACGAGCATCTTCAAACCAAGGCAAATAGTAGTTGTCTCCATCGCATACAATAACATGCTTCTTTTCGAGACTAAAAGGAATTGGCATACCTTTTTTATAAGTAGTCAAGCTTCTTTCGCCACGAATTTGTTCTTTCTTATTCTCATTAAAGTGCTGATAAACATCTTGTTTGAGAGTGTTCAATATGTCCGATGGAACATCTTTTGCATATTCGCTACTCGTTATAGCACGATAGGAATATGTTTGTGGATGCTTTGGAGCAATATCATTCTTAATAGAGACAAGTTTTGCATCTATTTCCTTCATACGCTTTTTAATATCTTCCTTAGTTGCGTCAGTAGTAGACTTGAGAGACAACTTGGATTGGCATTTTACGTATTCATCATTTTGTAGCCTCATTAAAGATAACAGATTGTCTAATCCATACAATTGACTAACCAGAAGATTTGCCACCTTGTATAGTTTTCGGTCAAAATTATAAAATGTATTGTAGCATTTCTTATTTGACTCTTCATGAGTTAGTCCTTCTATATCTGGAACTATTTCTATTTTTCTTGTTATTTTTGGCATAATCTATAACATTTTAAATGAGTTTACGTATATACCACTTTAGACTTATGAAGACTTCCACACTCATTTTATGTTCCCTACATACTTTTGTTATTGGATATACCTCACTTTTAAGATAACTTCCACCGAAATCCAAAGTAAAACAAAATTAAATACTATTGGATGTACCTCACTTTTTAAGATGACTTCTATCTAAATTCCTGATCAAAATGGGTTTCATTGTGTTGGATGTACCTCACTTTTTAAGATGACTTCCATCTCGTTGGTCCGGCAGAGCACATGTGGAATATGTTGGATGTACCTCACTTTTTAAGATGACTTCCATCTGTGTATGATGAAGTTGTTTGCAGCCTGCGAGTTGGATGTACCTCACTTTTTAAGATGACTTCCATCCTATTTACAGCAATTGACTGTTATATAATTATTTAAGATACTTACCGAGTGGCATAAACCCTCAGCGTAAGGGTTTCCAACAACCCCATTTGAATATTTTAATTCAACTATTTTCATCTGTTATTTACATCTAAACGATATTCGCAAACGTTTTCAACACGAATGCGGTGCAAATTTACAAAAAATAAATGAAGAACAAGCATTTTTTGAACTGAAAGTTATATATGCCTCAAAAGTGTGCCGTTGAGGAATTGCCCTCCTTGGCACACTACGAGGGTTGATTATACAACTCACCCGTGACATCTTCTCTGCAATGCCATTGATAATCAATTTGAATTTCCTACGTTCAGAATGACCAATGTACAAAGCGTAGTTGACGCCCTTTATTATGTCTGCAATCGCTTTAATTGCGAATGCTCTGCAAAGCTACAAAAAATAATTGAGACTAAAGCATTTACAAACTGATATTTTCGATGAAACAATGTTTTTAGGGCAAAACAATACCAATGATGGCAGGAAACAACCGACAAAATGGCAATTCCATTGTGCGTAGGGATAGAAACAACGTCTTTTCGACCAAGGAGAACGGAAAGAAGGAATTACGGCATGATTATTGTATTTTCCCGAAACGGAAGATGTCGGAAACAACGTTTCTTGCATGACTCCATACGGAAAGGGACAAGAAACAGTGTTGCTAAGTCCAAACCGCAGGGAGAGAAGGTGGAAACAATGTATCCGAATTGATTCCAACAAGTGTCTATCAACGGAAACAATGCGAAAGTGCCATGAAGAATCTTTTGACGCAAATGACGCGGAGTTTCCATAGTATTTATCATTAAAACCTAAAAATTATGAACGAAATCGGAACCATTAGTGTGGAGCGCTTAAACAACGGCGCACATTTTTTGTTCATTTCAAACGTATTGGCACGTGCTGAGGCCGACACGAACATCAAGAGTAAGCTCAGCGCACAGATTGCCTCCCTCAAGTCTGCCAAGGAACAGGAGGACGAGGACTTGAAAATCTCACAAAAGAGTCTTCTGACAGATGAAATCACTGCAGCCGATGCTGAGCGTGACGGACTTTACAGCGGTTACAAGAAAGCTGTAAAGGGTTATACAGGTCTGCCTGTAGAGAACATGGCAAAGTCTGCAAAGGTCTTGATGCAACACATCAAGGACTATGGCATCGACCCCAAAATGCAACTTGACCGGGAAACAGGTCTGTTGATTAACTTCATCGATGACCTGGAGAAAAAATATGCCAATGAGGTGCAGACTCTTTCACTGGGTGCATTTGTTACAGCGCTGAAAGCTGCCAACGAGAAAGTTCGCACGTTGACCGCTACTCGCACCGACGAGCGTATGACCAAGATTGTCGGTACTTTGAAAGCTTCTCGCAAGGCAAGTGACGAGGCTTATCGCCTGTTGGTGAAGTTCGTGAATGCATACGCCCTGATTGAGGGTGATGAGAAGTATCTGAATTTCATCGACTATGTGAACACCGAGATTGTTCACTACAAGCGTGAGGCAATCGGTCAGAAATCCGGCTCGGCTCAGACAAGTGGAACGACTGATGGCACAACCACAGGAGGAAACTCTACCGGCGGTAGCACAGGAGGAAGCACTACTGGCGGTGGCACAGGAGGAAGCACTACCGGCGGTGGCACTGATGCTGAGTAAAGGGTAAAGCAAATCTCGGGCTAAGCATAAGGAGGATTTAGTATGAAAACAAATAAACTAATGGATGAAATCCGCAAGTCAACTCCTGCGGATACAAACAAACAAGTCGACTTATGCGTTGCTATTGCCAACAGAGTCTTTGAACTATTACAGGAACGAAATATGAAACAGCGTGATTTCGCAAAGGCTCTTGGCAAGACAGAAACAGAAGTGAGCCGTTGGCTGAGTGGAACACATAATCTCACTATAGCTACAATCGCAAAGATGGCGACGGTTCTTGGTGATGATATCATTACCACAACACAGAGCAATCGTCCGTACAAACTTCCAAATACGCAAAATGTTGCTATGATGGTAGCTGAGGATATGTGCAAAAAATAGTCATACAAATAACAAAAATCCCTGCCATAGGAAGCCTTTCCTACAGCAGGGATTTGTTATATGATATAAGGTGTAGTGCCTAATTAAACACTACACACTAAACATTACTTATACTCGCCCCAAGCCTTGATGTCGATATCCTCGAGCTTGGTGGTGCAGAATGCATAGATGAATGCACTCGCCAGACGGCTGTTGGTAATCAATGGCACATTCAGGTCGATGGCGGCACGGCGAATCTTGTAACCATTGGAAAGCTCGCTGCTGGTCAAGTTCTTCGGAATGTTCACCACCATATCAATCTCGTGATTGTGGAGCATCTCCAAAGCCTTAGGCGCACCGCCCTCAGCCTCCTCTGATGGCCAGAGCACACGGGTGTTCTCAATGCCGTTCTCAGTCAGGAACTTACTGGTACCACCCGTAGCATAGAGCTTGTAACCGTGGTCGATGAGCATGTGAGCAGCATCGAGCATATCAACTTTCTGCTTGGCTGAACCGGTAGACAGCAGGATGTTCTTGGCAGGAATGCGATGACCCACTGAGAGCATACTCTTCAGAAGGGCTGTAGATGTATCGTCGCCCAAGCAACCGACCTCACCCGTACTGCTCATGTCCACACCCAATACTGGGTCGGCCTTCTGAAGGCGGTTGAAGCTGAACTGGCTGGCCTTGATACCTACATAGTCGAGGTCGAAGAGGTTCTTGTGTGGCTTCTCTACTGGCAAACCGAGCATCACGCGGGTAGCCAACTCGATGAGGTTGATCTTCAACACCTTACTAACGAATGGGAACGAACGGCTGGCACGAAGGTTACACTCGATAACGAGAATATCATTGTCGCGAGCCATAAACTGAATGTTGAAAGGTCCGTTGATATGAAGTTCCTTGGCAATCTGACGGCCTACTCGCTTCACACGGCGAACTGTCTCCACATACAACTTCTGAGGAGGGAACTGGATGGTAGCATCGCCTGAGTGAACACCGGCGAACTCGATGTGCTCGGAAATGGCATAAGCTATCACCTCGCCATTCTTAGCCACGGCATCCATCTCAATCTCCTTGGCATGCTCAATAAACTTGCTGACTACCACAGGATGATCCTCGCTTACGTTGGCAGCCAACTGCAGGAAGCGCTTCAACTCGTCCTCGTTGGAGCAAACATTCATCGCTGCACCAGAGAGCACGTAGCTTGGACGTACCAGTACAGGGAAACCAACACGCTCGATAAACTTGTCGATATCCTCCATAGAGGTCAAGGCGCTCCACTCTGGCTGGTTGATGCCGTTGTTGGTCAGCATCTGAGAGAACTTGGCACGGTCCTCAGCGTTATCAATGTCCTTGGCAGCTGTACCCAGAATAGGCACATTCTGAGCGTCAAGACGCATTGCGAGGTTGTTTGGTATCTGGCCACCCGTTGATACGATAACACCATGAGGCTGCTCCATCTCGATGATATCCATGACACGCTCGAAGGTGAGCTCGTCGAAGTAAAGACGGTCACACATATCGTAGTCGGTAGATACGGTCTCTGGGTTGTAGTTGATCATCACTGAGCGCCACCCCTCCTTGCGAATCGTATTCAATGCCTGGACGCCACACCAGTCGAACTCTACGGAAGAACCGATGCGGTAAGCACCTGAACCGAGCACGATGATGGAACGATGGTCGTTCTCGAAGGTGATGTCGCTCTTCACACCTGCGTAGGTTACATAGAGGTAGTTGGTCTGTGCTGGATACTCTGCAGCCAGGGTGTCTATCTGCTTCACTACAGGAAGGATGCCATAGTTCTTACGAAGGCTGCGGACGGTAAGACCGGCCTTAGCCATGTTGCCCAACTCCTGTTCAAGACCCACGGCACGCGCAATCTGGAAATCGGTAAATCCATAGACCTTGGCGGTACGCAGGAGTTCCTTGTCCAGAGTATTGATGTTGCACTTCTTCATCGCCTCGTCGATATCGATGATGTGCTTCAGTTTCTCGAGGAACCACTTGTCAATCTTGGTGAGTTCATGAATCTGGTCAACAGTATATCCCTTGTGCATGGCCTTGGAAATCACAAACACACGCTTATCTGTTGGCTCCTTCAGGGCTGCATCGATATCATCAATCTCAAGCTCCTTGTTCTCTACGAAGCCGTGCATGCCCTGACCTATCATACGAAGACCCTTCTGAATGGCCTCCTCGAAGTTGCGGCCGATGGCCATCACCTCACCAACTGACTTCATCGATGAACCCAGCTCCTTGTCTACGCCACGGAACTTGGACAAGTCCCAACGAGGAATCTTACAAACCACGTAGTCCAATGCAGGCTCAAAGAAGGCAGATGTGGTCTTGGTAACAGAGTTCTTCAACTCGAACAGACCGTAGCCCATACCGAGCTTGGCTGCCACGAAAGCCAAAGGATAACCTGTAGCCTTGGAAGCCAAGGCAGAAGAACGGCTAAGGCGGGCGTTCACCTCGATGACGCGATAGTCCTCGCTCTTAGGGTCGAAGGCATACTGCACGTTACACTCGCCCACGATTCCGATGTGACGGATAATCTTGATGGCAAGGGCACGGAGCTTATGATACTCCGAATTGCTCAAGGTCTGAGAAGGAGCGATGACGATACTCTCGCCGGTATGGATTCCCAGTGGGTCGAAGTTCTCCATGTTGCAGACGGTAATACAGTTGTCGTAGCGGTCGCGAACCACCTCGTACTCTATCTCCTTCCATCCCTTCAAACTCTTCTCTACCAATACCTGTGGAGAGAAAGAGAAGGCTTTCTCGGCGAGTTTGTTCAGTTCCTCCTCGTTGTCGGCAAAACCAGAACCAAGTCCACCCAAGGCATAGGCAGCACGGATGATGACAGGATAACCCAACTCGGCAGCAGCCTTGCGGGTCTGCTCGATGTTCTCGCAAGCCTCGCTCTTGATGGTCTTCACGTTGATTTCATCAAGCTTCTCGACGAAGAGCTCGCGGTCCTCGGTATCCATAATGGCCTGTACAGGAGTACCCAGCACCTTGACGTTATATTTCTCCAGGATGCCCTGGCGATAAAGCTCGACACCACAGTTGAGGGCAGTCTGACCACCGAAACTTAGGAGGATTCCGTCTGGCTTCTCCTTCTGGATGACACGCTCTACGAAGTAGGGCTGCACAGGCAGGAAGTAAATCTGGTCGGCAACGCCTTCCGAAGTCTGTACGGTTGCAATATTAGGGTTAATGAGCACAGTCTCGATACCTTCCTCGCGCAAAGCCTTCAATGCCTGCGAACCAGAGTAGTCGAACTCGCCTGCCTCACCTATCTTCAAGGCTCCTGAACCCAAGAGGAGCACTTTCTTTATATTTTCGTCTTTCATTTTTTTCCTTATTATTTAAGTGTTTCTACAAACTTATCAAACATGAACTCTGTATCCACAGGGCCTGAGCAAGCCTCTGGGTGGAACTGGCTTGAGAACCAAGGGTTCACCTTGTGGCGGATACCCTCGTTAGAGCCATCATTCATATTTACAAAGAGTTCCTCCCAGTCGTTGCCCAATGTTTTGGCATCAACGGCATAACCGTGGTTCTGAGAGGTGATGTAGCAGTTGTTGGTTCCTACCATGCGTACTGGCTGGTTGTGTGAGCGGTGACCATACTTCAACTTGTAGATAGTAGCACCGGCTGCCTTGGAAAGCAACTGATTACCCATACAGATACCACAGATAGGCTTGCGGCTCTGGCTGATCTGCTTGCGGATGATATTGACAGCATCCTCGCACATATCAGGGTCGCCAGGTCCGTTGGCCAAGAACAAACCATCAAAGTCCATATCGGTATAATCGTAGTTCCATGGCACGCGAATCACCTCTACACCTCTGTTGATGAGACAACGGATGATGTTGGCCTTCACGCCACAGTCGACCAGTACCACCTTCTTGCCAGCTCCCTCGTTGTAGCGGATAATCTCCTTGCAGCTCACCTGGTCTACAAAGTTTACACCCTCATAATTAGCCTCAGGGATGTTGTCGGGCTCATCGTCGAAAATGATCTTACCCATCATCACACCATGCTCACGAAGAACCTTAGTCAACTGACGTGTGTCGATACCCGTAATGCCGGGCACCTTCTCACGCTTCAACCAGTCGGCAAGGCTTTCCACTGCATTCCAGTGGCTGTACTGCTCGCTGTAATCGCTCACAATGATGGCAGAAGCATAAATCTTGTCACTCTCCATGAAGGTTGGCAAACCGTTTTTCTCGAAAGTGAATGGTGGCACACCATAGTTGCCTACAAGTGGGTAAGTAAGTGTCATCAACTGACCGGCATAAGAAGGGTCGGTCAAGCTCTCGGGATAGCCCATCATGGCTGTGTTGAACACAACCTCGCCTGCTACGGGGGCATCATATCCGAAAGATTTGCCATGGAATTGGGTTCCATCGCTCAAAACTAAGGTTACATTTTTCATATCTGATATTCTTTTTCTTTATTTCATACTCATTAGAACAAATGAATTCTCCACTCTTTGTTCTTCACTTATTTATGATAAACATTCTCTATGTAGTTCACGAAAGACTGGTTGCAAAGCTTGGTGCCGCCGGGAGTGGGATAATGGCCTGTAAAGTACCAGTCGCCCTTGTGGTTGGGTATGGCCTCGTGCAGTCCCTCAATGCTCTGGAACACAAGTTGGATAGGAGTCGTCATTTCCTCTGGTCTTAGCATCTCTACTATCTTCTCGTTCAACTCCTCGGTGGTGAATGGCTTGTAGATGGCACGCACAGGATTGATCTGCTCTTCCTTTGGCTTCAGCAACTCGGCCTTACAAGCCTCGTAGGTCTGCTCGATGATGTCGCTCATCTTGCGTTCTTTCAGCAACTGGATGGCAGCACGGAACACACAGAACTCTTCCAGTCGGGCCATATCGATGCCGTAATAGTCGGGATAGCGTATCTGTGGAGCACTCGACACAACGACAATCTTCTTAGGATGCAGACGGTCGAGGATGCGGAGAATACTCTCCTTCAAGGTAGTTCCTCGAACGATGCTGTCGTCGATGATGACCAGGTTGTCCACCTTGGGTTCGATGCTTCCGTAGGTTACATCGTACACGTGGCTCGCCAGGTCGTTACGGCTGTTGCCCTCCGTTATGAAGGTACGAAGTTTGATATCTTTCCAGGCTATCTTCTCTGAGCGAACAAAGTCGCCGAGGATTTCGTAGAGTTCTTCTTTCGAAGGAACATGGTCGAGATTGGCTATCTGCTCTATCTTGGTTTCGTTGAGATATTTCTTGAATCCGCTCAGCATGCCATAGTAAGCCACTTCGGCAGTATTCGGAATGTAGCTGAACACGGTGTGGTCCACATCATAATCGACGGCCTTCAGAATAGGCTGGGTCAACTGCTCGCCCAACTGCTTGCGCTCCTGATAAATATCCTTGTCGGAACCGCGACTGAAGTAGATGCGCTCGAACGAACAGGCTGAATCTCCCTTCTGATCCATGATGCGCTCGATGGTGCATTCGCCGTTCTTCTTGACAAGAAGCGCCATACCTGGCATGAGTTCCTGCACTTCCTCTGCCTCCAGGTCGAAGGTGGTCTGCAACACAGGGCGCTCGCTTGCCACAACTACAATCTCGTCGTTCTTATAGTAAAAAGCAGGACGGATGCCCCAGGGATCGCGCATAGAGAACATCTCGCCCGAACCGGTAATACCACAGACTACATAGCCACCATCGAAGTCTTTCATCGTTGTCTTGAGCACGTTGCTCATCTTCACGTGGTCTTCTATATAGTTGGTGATGTCGGTATTCTGCATCTCCATCGCCTTGGCAGCAATGAAGTTGCGCTCCACCTCACGATCCAGACGATGGCCCATGAGTTCGAGCATGATGTAGGTATCGCTGTAGATGCGTGGGCTCTGGCCCTGACGTGTAAGCTCCTGGAATATCTCATCCACATTGGTCATGTTGAAGTTGCCACAAAGACAGAGGTTCTTAGCCTTCCAGTTGTTGCGGCGCAGGAAAGGGTGCACATACTGTATGCCGCTCTTTCCCGTGGTGCTATAGCGCAGGTGGCCCATATAGAGTTCGCCAGCAAAGGGGAGCTCTTCCTTGGCATACTGAGCGTCAGCAAGCTGCTCGGGTGTCAGGTTCTTGAAGTTGGCATTAGCCTTGCCGAAAATCTCTGTAACGGCATTCTTGCCCTCTGCCCTTTCACGGAACATGTATTCATGTCCGGGCTTTCCACCCAATTTGACACAGGCCATACCTGCTCCTTCCTGGCCACGGTTGTGCTGCTTCTCCATCATCAGATAGAGCTTGTTGAGTGCGTACATCCATGTGCCGTACTTCTGCTGGTAATACGATAAAGGCTTGAGCAATCTGATCATTGCCACGCCGCATTCATGTTTTAATGGTTCCATCTCGCTTATTATCCTTGATATCTTATAGTTAAATTTATTTCGTTGATAGTCTTCCTCCTTCTATCTTCACTCATCGTTCTGCCTCCCCTCATTCGTTAGTCCTCCTTCATTCGTTGTTCATTCCTCCTTCATTAGTCATTATTCATTTGCAGCGTCCTCCCTCTATAAAAAAAGGGAAACGTCAATAAATGACGATTCCCTTAATTATATCATTCGACTGTAACTGACTTAGCTAAGTTTCTTGGCTGATCAACATCCTTACCCTTGCAAACGGCAACATGATACGCCAAGAGCTGAAGAGGGATAGTAGCCAATAATGGCTCTAAGCACTCCAAAGTCTCAGGCAGTTCGATGACTTCATCGGCAATCTTGGAAATGGTTTCGTCGCCCTTGCTGACAATAGCAATGACACGTCCATTACGAGCCTTTACCTCCTGAATGTTGGAGAGTACCTTCTCGTACATGAAGTTGTGTGTAGCAATAACTACTACTGGCATATCGCTGTCGATAAGAGCGATAGGACCATGCTTCATTTCTGCAGCAGGATAACCTTCTGCATGGATATAGCTGATTTCCTTCAACTTCAAGGCTCCTTCCAAAGCCACAGGATACTGGAAGCCACGACCCAGATAGATAAAGTTGCGCGCATAGGTGAATGTGCGGCTGAGGTCGGCTATCTTGTTGTTCAACTTCAGCACCTCCTTCATCTTCTCAGGGATGTTCCAAAGTTGTTCTGTAATGTTCTGGTAGTCGTCGGCGCTGATGGTTCCCTTCTCATTGCCAATGGCCAATGCAAGAAGGGTAAGTACTGTCACCTGACCGGTGAAGGCCTTGGTTGACGCCACACCGATTTCAGGACCTACGTGAATGTAAGTTCCTGTATCTGTCTCGCGGGCAATGCTGGAGCCGATAGAGTTACAGATGCCATAGATGAAAGCTCCCTTCTCCTTGGCCAACTTGATGGCAGCCAAGGTATCGGCAGTCTCGCCACTCTGAGAAATAGCTATCACCACATCGTCACTGGTCACCACAGGGTTGCGGTAACGGAATTCGGAAGCATACTCTACCTCTACTGGCACACGACAATAGTTCTCTATCATCTGCTTGCCTATCAAACCTGCATGCCATGAGGTTCCACAAGCTACGATGATAAAGCGCTTGGCATTGAGCAGCTGCTGACGATGGTCGGTAATAGAGCTGAGCACTACGCCCATCTCTGTCTCTTTCTTGGTTGTGGCTTCGTCGCCATCGGTCATCACACGGGTTTCTACCGTACGGTTTACCACACGGCCACGCATACAGTTGCGCAGACACTCTGGCTGCTCGAAGATTTCCTTCAGCATGAAGTGAGGGAATCCACCCTTCTCTATCTGACCCAAGTCCATGTCGACAGTCTGAATCTCTGGATTCAGCTTCACGTTCTGGATATTGGTAACCTGAAGTTCCTCGCCCAGACGCATGATGGCGATGTTGCCATCTTCCAGATAAACCACCTTGTCGGTATATTCTATAATAGGTGTGGCGTCTGAACCAAGATAGAACTCACCTTCCTTGCCAATACCTACAACGAGGGGACTTTGCTTGCGTGCGGCAATAATCTGGTTGGGTTCATTCTTGTCGAGCAAGGCTATGGCATAAGCACCGATAACCTGGCGAAGAGCCACCTGTACTGCTGTCAGCAGGTCGAGTTTCTTTGTAATCTGGATATATTCTATAAGCTGTACCAACACCTCAGTATCGGTATCGCTCTTAAACTCAACTCCCTTTGCTATCAGGTTTTTCTTGATAGCGGCATAATTCTCAATAATGCCGTTGTGGATGATGGCAAGATTCTTTGAGGAAGAATAGTGAGGGTGAGCATTGACTGATGATGGCTCACCGTGGGTAGCCCAACGGGTATGGGCAATGCCTACCGAACCACTCAAGTCCTTGTCGGCACAGTATGCTTCCAGGTCGGCAACTTTTCCCTTTGCCTTATATACATTAAGTGATCCGTCCTCGCTGATAAGAGCTACACCAGCCGAGTCGTAACCACGATATTCCAATCGTTTGAGTCCCTTGATAAGGGCTGGATAAGCCTGTCCCTTACCCAAATATCCTACGATACCACACATATTTTAATATAATTGAAATTCATAATTAAGTTTGTCCTTACTTACACAAACTGACAGTAAGTGTAGCCAAAGATAAAATTGAGGAAACCAATCCTATCCAGAATGTAACAGAGTTGCTCAGGCCTGCGGTACCTTTCTTGGCTCCATTAGGTTCTACATATACAATGTCGTTCTGCTGCAAATAGAAATAAGGAGAATTGATGATGTTGGCATCTGTCATATCCAATCGGTGCGCTTCCTTTTTGCCAGTTGCATCCTCGCGGATAAGCAGAATATTCTTGCGTTTACCCTGCAAGCCTAAGTCACCGCTTTGTGCCAACGCCTCTACTATGCTCATCTTCTCGTTTGGTACTGTAACGACACCCGGGCTTCCCACTTCGCCTGTTACAACGACGCGGAAACTCGCCATACGTACTGTTACCGTCGGAACTTCACCATCCTTGAAATATGGCTGGATTTTAGATTTCACCAAATTCTCGCATTCTCTTCCAGTCAAGCCCACTACATGAATCTTGCCGACAACAGGAAGATCTATGAAGCCTTCATTGTCAACCAAGTAATATTGAAGATTCTGGTTTTGTGAAGAAGACATCATAGACTTAGAATATAGATTGAAAGGCTCTGCCAAATCCTCGTTAACCGCTTTTACGATAATCGACAATTGGTCTTTTGGCATAATTTTAGCATCATACAACATTCTCGATGCGCTCAAATTGAGAGAATCTATATTCTGAAAATAAGCCACTTGCTTAGCACTTTGGCAACTGCTAAGTGCCAAAATCATAGTAGAAACTACTACTACAACTAATAACAGTTTTTTCATTATCGGCAATTTGTTTATAGTTTTGCGTGCAAAAGTACGTCATTTTTCTTAAATGTACAAATGTTTAGTCAACAAATTGTAAAAAACGACGCATTTTTGCACGACATCTTTACTTATCCGAGCTCCACTGAGGAAAGATGCGAAAGCTTTGATGGCTTAAAATTTCCTCATCAAAGACGAAAGTTGAGCTATTTATCCTCTATTCCGTTGGAAGGAAGGTTGAAACTGTAACTGTTGTCGAAGATCTTTCTTACCTTATTGATCTCAACAAAGGTTGTTCCACCACCTTCACCGAAGCTACCGCTCAAATAGGCAATCTTGTCCTCTGCCTCCAGATACCCCTTCTGACGAAGCATACGTACAGCGGCTGTAAACATGGCCTTGGTAGAAATCTGATCCTTCTGCACGATTGGGATAACACCATAACTCAGGTTGAGCCAGCGCTGAAGTTTCTCCTTATAGCAGATGGCCAGCACTGGGTTTGGACCACGGAAGGCTGCCAGATCGCGGGCTGTCTGACCCGTCTCGCCATCAGTAATGATTCCCTTAACACCCAACTTCTGGGTGGCCTCAATGGCTGCATGGGCCAGAAAGAGTTTCTGGTCAATAACGCCCTCCTCCATTGGGTCAATATCGTTGACGGGCGATTTGTCCTTCTCGGCCTGTTCTGCAATACGTGCCATGGTCTGTACAGCCTCGAGTGGATATTTTCCGCTGGCTGTCTCGCCACTAAGCATCAAGGCATCGGTACGATAGAAGATGGCATTGGCAATATCTGTCACCTCGGCACGAGTAGGACGAGGGTTGTGAATCATCGTATGAAGCATCTGTGTAGCCACGATAACAGGCTTCTTGGCCTTGATGCACTTGTCGATGATGCGACGCTGAATACCAGGAATTTTCTCAATAGGCACCTCAATACCCAAATCACCACGGGCAATCATGATACCATAAGAAGCCTCGATAATCTCGTCGATGTTATCGACACCTTCCTGATTCTCTATCTTCGAGATGATCTTGATGTCGCTATGATGCTCGTCCAGAATGTCCTGAACGGCCTTCACATCGGCAGCACTACGCACAAATGAATGGGCGATGAAGTCGATGTCAAGCTCGATGGCCAAGAGAATATTCCTGCGGTCCTTCTCGGTAAGCGCTGGAAGATCGATGTGCTCGCCAGGAACATTGACACTCTTGTGAGCACCCAGAGTTCCTTCGTTCTGCACCTGAGCCACCAGCATGGGACCGGTATTCTCGATCACCTTCATATCCAACTCGCCATCGTCGAAGAGCAGGTCGTCGCCTACCTTCACGTCATCGGTAATATTGGGATAGCTGAGATTGACAATATCATGAGAAGACTCCATCTCTGGACGGCCGAAAATCTTCACCACATCACCTATATTATAATGTATAGGCTCCTTGACTCCTGTGGTACGAACCTCAGGGCCCTTGGTGTCTATCAGAATTCCGATATGGGGAGATACAGCTCTTACATTATTGACAATGGTGCGGATTCCTTCTTCTGAGGCATGAGCGGTGTTCATACGAACCACATTCATGCCCGCAAAAAACAACTTACGGATAAAGTCCTGATCGCAGCGGCGGTCGCTGATGGATGCAACAATCTTGGTCTGTTTCATATCTTTTATACCTTAATTTCTAAAATCTCTGCAAAGTTACAAAGAATTTTTGAAAAACAAAGCATTATGTGCTGATTAAATATCCAAGTCTGGTGCTTTTTCACTACCGGCAGCAGCCTCAAACTTCGGCATGGTGTCAAAACCAAACAAACCGGCGATAATGGCATTGGGCATGCGACGCACCTTCACGTTGTATGACTGCACGGCCTCATTGTACTTGCGACGGGCCTCGCTGATACGGTTCTCAGTGCCTTCCTCCTGTATCTGGAGCGACTTGAAATTCTCGCTTGCCTTGAGCTCAGGATATCTTTCTGCCACCAACATGAGCTTGGAGAAAGCGTTGGTCAACTCGCCCTGAGCAGCTGTAAACTGCTTCAGGTTAGCCTCAGTCAGATTATTAGCATCAAGCTTCACCTGTCCCACGGCAGCACGGGCCTTTGTCACCTGCTCGAAGGTTTCGCGCTCATGCTTGGCATAAGCCTTCACTATCTTCGCCAGCTGAGGCATCATGTCGGCACGACGCTGATACTGAGTCTGTACATTGGCAAGCTCGGTGGTAACTTCCTCCTGAGAACTTACCATACCATTGTAACCACTAAACAACCAAAGCACTAATACTACAATTACTGCTACAATAATCCAACCTGTTTTCTTCATAATTTTCTATTCTATTTTAATAACTGTTTATCTAAATTCAAATTGCGTAAAATGGAATGCATAAAAGACCCTGTTTACCCTTAATAGACGACCGGGCCCGCTCTTAATAGACGACCGAGCCTGTTCTTAATAGACGACCGAGCCTGCTCTTAATAGACGACCCGATAAGTTCTTCCCAAGCATCCCAGACTTACCATCCTCCGCCGGCTCCTCCACCGCCAAAGGAACCTCCACCAAAGGAGCCTCCAGAGAAGCCGCCACCCGAAGAGCCTCCGCCTCCTCCGAAAAAGAAAGGCGGGAAAAAGTCGTCATCATGTCGGCGGGATGAGCGCTTATTCTTATTTCGCTGACTCGTGTCGGGCTTAATGACTCCAAACACTTCCAGCAAATAACGTACCAACATATACACAGGAATACCGAAGAATACAGCAAGCAGAATCACGACAAGAACCCAGTCGTCCTCGCCTATCGTACCGTCATCAATATCCGAAATTCCCGTCTTGCCGCTCTTCACCTTATTACATATAGCACGGCTCGTAGCTACTACAGCCTCGGCAGGCATATTCTTTTTCATGTTGGGAACAATACAAGCCCTGGCGATATCATCACAGTCGACATCCGTCAACTCCCCCTCAAGTCCCATACCGGGAGCAATGAAGTACTTATGGTCTTCGACAGACACAACCACCACCAAACCACGACGTGTCTTCTTGTCTCCCACACCGTAGTCATTGCCCAGATCTTGAGCCACACGGAAGGCATCGCCATTTTCCACTTTGCCCACAATGACAAACACATTCTGTACCCTGCACTCCTTGTTGAGCTTATCCAAGTAGAAATTGGCAGAATCAAGCGCCTGTTTGTCTATATAATGATCAGGGTCAGACACATACTGCGTCGAGTTCTGCAGGTATGGTACAGGTATATTCTTAGCGTTCCATACCTTCGAAGCCCCAGCAAAAGAGACCGACAGGCACAGGCATAGAGTCAATATATAATATCTCAGTTTTTCCATTTTTGCTATTTTCGGTACAAAAATACGCAATAAAAACCTTATACGCAAATACTTAGGGCATTATTTTTTCAAAAAAAGTGCTAACAATTTTGTTATATCGCAAAAAACTTGTATCTTTGCACACCGAATTCAAGATAAAACATCGTAAAAACAGAAAAAACAATAGGAAAATGACAAAAGCAGATATCGTCAACGAGGTGTCTTTGGCCACAGGAATGCCAAAGAAAGAAGTAGGTATTGTGGTAGAAGCGTTCATGGACGCAGTTAAGGAGAGCCTTCTCAAGAAGAAGGAGAATGTATACCTTCGTGGCTTCGGCAGCTTTAACATCAAGCGCAGAGCAGCTAAGACAGCCCGCAACATCTCCAAAAACACTACTATCACCATCCCAGCTCATGACCTGCCTTGCTTCAAGCCAGCCAAGAGCTTCGTTGAAGAGATGAAGGGCTAATCTACACGACCCTCAATCCAAGAGACACAGCAAGACGAAAGAGCTGCAAGTCGAAAGATTATTAAGGAAACAACATTATATAATAACAATATTTTAAAATTTTAAAATCATGCCAAACGGAAAGAAAAAGAAGGGCCACAAGATGGCTACTCACAAGCGTAAAAAGAGATTACGTAAGAATAGACATAAGAGCAAGTAAATCCTTGCTCTCAGTCTTTTCTGGCTGAGGGGGCATGTCAGCTTAAAAAAGTTTGACATGCCCTTTTTTATTCACTTACATTTTAAGAATTTGAAGACTATGACAAGCGAAGTTGTAATTGATGTCCAACAGAAGGATATTTCAATAGCGCTCATGGAGGACAAACAGCTGGTGGAATACCAGAACGAACCCCGTGAGGCCTCATTCTCTGTGGGCAACATCTACATAGCAAAAGTAAAGAAACTGATGCCAGGTCTTAACGCATGCTTTGTAGATGTAGGTTATGAGCGCGACGCCTTTCTTCATTATCTTGATTTAGGAAGTCATTTTAATTCTTACCAGAAGTACCTTAAACAAGTACAGAGCGACAGAAAGAAACTTTTCCCATTCTCTAAAGCCAGCAAGCAGCCCGACCTCGAAAAGGACGGAAGCATCCAGAACATTCTGAAGACTGGACAGGAAGTGCTGGTGCAAATCGTAAAAGAACCCATTTCAACCAAGGGACCAAGACTGACAGGCGAAATCTCTTTTGCCGGACGTTACTTGGTACTCATGCCATTCGGTGACAAAGTTTCTGTTTCGTCAAAGATTAAGAGCGGTGAGGAACGTACCCGACTCAAGCAGCTCATCCACAGCATCAAGCCCAAAAACTGCGGAGTAATCGTCCGCACGGTGGCTGAAGGCAAGAGGGTGGCTGAACTTGATGCCGAATTAAAAGTCTTGGTGAAGCGATGGGAGGATGCAATCGCCAAGGTACAGAAAACTCAAAAGAGACCACAGCTCGTCTTCGAGGAAACCGGCAGAGCTGTTGCCCTGCTTCGCGACTTGTTCAATCCTTCTTACGAAAACATCTTTGTCAACGACGAGGATGTGATGAAGGAGGTGAAGCATTACGTTTCACTCATTGCACCAGACAAGGCAAACATCGTGAAGCTCTATACAGGAAAGGTACCTATCTTCGACAACTTCAACATTACAAAGCAGATTAAGTCTGGCTTCGGACGTGTGGTCAACTATAAGCACGGAGCTTATCTTATTATCGAGCACACCGAGGCGCTGCATGTAGTGGATGTCAACAGCGGCAACCGCACCAGAGAAAAAGGTCAGGAGGCTAACGCCCTTGATGTTAATCTGGGTGCTGCCGACGAACTGGCAAGACAGCTGAGGTTGCGAGACATGGGAGGCATCATTGTTGTCGATTTCATCGACATGAATCTGGCAGAAGACCGACAGATGCTCTACGAGCGTATGTGCAAAAACATGCAGAAGGATCGTGCCAAGCACAACATTCTGCCTCTGAGCAAGTTCGGACTGATGCAGATTACACGCCAGCGTGTAAGACCTGCCATGGATGTGAATGTAGAGGAAACCTGCCCTACCTGTTTCGGTACTGGCAAGGTGAAGTCGAGCATTCTGTTTACCGATCAACTGGAAAGAAAAATCGACCAACTGGTCAACAAGATTGGCGTCAAGAAGTTCACGCTGTATGTCAATCCTTATGTTGCCGCATTCATCAACAAGGGTTTCGTTTCCCTTCGCCTGAAGTGGCAATTCAAGTATGGATTCGGAATCAAAGTCGTTCCTTCTCAGAAACTGGCTTTCCTTCAGTACGAATTCTACGACAAGGACAACCAATTCCTCGACATGCAGGAAGAACAGGAGACGAAGTAAAGAAAACAAAAAATCGCTGCTTTCAACGTTGAAAGCAGCGATTTTTGTGTATAGAGAGAACTCGAATCTCGAAAGCGGAAACCATCACATTGAGATACAAGCCCCTATTATTTCTTTTTCTGAGGAATAACCAGCGATGCTCCTATACTTATCACGATAACTGCCAGGATGATGAGCAGCGAAGCCACAGCATCAATCTCAAAGTATTCGTGAACGAGCAGCTTCAAACCGATAAACAGCAACAGGAAACAAACACCCGTCTTCAGATATCTGAACCTGTCGGCCACAGCTGCCAAGAGGAAGAACATGGCTCGCAAACCAAGGATGGCAAAGATGTTGGAGAAGAACACTACATAAGGATCGAGCGACACAGAGAACACAGCAGGAATACTGTCGAAAGCGAAAATTAAATCGCTGAACTCTATCACCAACACGGTGATTACCAAGGGCTTTAAGTGAAAATACTTAGAGCAGAACTTTACCACAGGATGATTGGCAGTATCGACATGAGCCTCCTTGTTGCGGTCGAGATACATCTTGATTCCGCTATACATAAGCAACACACCGAAGACCAACAACACCCAGTCAAAACGGCTGATAATGGCAGCTCCTAAGAAGATGAAGACAAAGCGAAGCACAATAGCGCCCATGATGCCCCAGTTGAGCACATGCTGATATTGTTTCTTGTCGACACCAAATGCAGTGAAGATCATCATCATCACAAACAGGTTGTCTACCGACAACGTCTTTTCTATCAGATAACCAGAGATATAGGCAATGGTCATGTACTTGCGATACTGATGCAGACTACCCTCAAAGTCATCCGGGTTCAACTGAAGATGAGAAGCATAACGCGTAGCTACAGCCTGAAGATCGTTGAAATCGTGAATTCCGTGTACCATGTCGCCATGAAACCACAGGAATACCGAGAAACCCAATGCCAGGATGATCCAAACCCCAGTCCAGATTCCTGCCTCCTTGATAGACACCACATGTGCCTTACGGTCGATAGCAAGCATGTCTACCAACAGTATGGCTACAATGAAGACGATGAATCCGCCTAAAAACAATAATTCTTGCATTTTTACCTTACTATGTGTTTATTACATTATTTATTGAAATCGCGAAAGTTGTGAATTTATAAAACTCGCGAAAGTTGAGTTATTTATATGTTTTACCTTGTTATGATTTCTTCTATCAGTCCCTCAAGAGCATCCTCTAAAAGAGTGATGACAAGTTCAAAATCAGATTCATCACCATAATATGGATCAGGAACAGTGGTATAATCGCGATGCTGACGCAGGTAACTTGCCATACAAACCACCTTTTCACGTTCTTCATCCGAAGAGGCCATTCGCGTGATGGCACGATAATTATCATTATCCATTACCACTATGTAGTCGAACTTGGCAAAGTCGGATTTATCAAACTGTCGGGCATTACTGTCGAAACAATAGCCATGAGCGGCACCACAACGGCGCATACGACTGTCGGGCAACTGCCCGACGTGCCAAGGACCAATGGCAGCAGAATCAATATAGAACTGACTGGCCAGTCCTTTCTCCTCCACCTTGGCTTTCATGATGCCTTCGGCAGCAGGCGAACGGCAAATATTACCCAAACAAATAAACAATACGGTATGATTACTCGATTTCATGTTAATACAGCTAATTTTCTGCAAAGATACAATTAATTTCAGAAACAAAAGAAGCCAAATCAGAGATTTATGTTTATTTTTCATACTTTTATATCCTTCTTTCAACCTTTATTGAATTATTTCACGAACATCTTGATTTTATATCAATTATTTTGAGTACCTTTGCAGCAACAAAAACATATTATTCTTATGCTGACAGATATAGAAATAGCCAAATCGGTAAAACTACGTCCCATTAACGACATAGCTGCCGAATTGGGAATCAACGAGAACCTGGTTGAGAACTACGGCCGATACATAGCCAAGATTTCTACCAACATTATTGACAAGAAAAAGTTTAAGAATCATCATCTTATCCTCGTTACAGCCATCAGTCCTACGAAGGCTGGCAACGGTAAGACTACCGTGTCTGTAGGCTTGGCATTAGGAATGCACAAGATTGGCAAGAAGGCTGTATTGGCACTTCGTGAGCCATCCTTAGGACCTTGCTTCGGCATGAAGGGTGGAGCTGCAGGTGGCGGCTATGCTCAGGTATTGCCAATGGACAAGATCAACCTTCACTTTACTGGCGACTTCCATGCCATCACAGCAGCCAACAACATGATAGCAGCCCTGTTGGACAACTATCGTTTCCAGCACGAGGCAGAAGGTTTCAAACTGAAGAAAATACTTTGGCGCCGTGTCATGGACATCAACGACCGTGGCTTGAGACAGATTATCACGGGCTTAGGCGAAAAGAACGGCATAGAGACTCAGACAGGTTTCGACATCACTCCAGCCTCTGAGATCATGGCGATTATGTGCTTTGCGACAAGTTTGGACGACCTTCGCCGTCGCATAGACAATATTCTGCTCGGCATTACCGAGGACGACAAACCTTTCAGAGTGAAAGACATGGGCGTAGGCGGAAGTATTGTCGCCTTGCTGCTCGATGCCTTGAGTCCTAACCTGGTACAGACCACCGAGGGAACACCGGCCTTTGTCCATTGTGGACCTTTCGCCAATATTGCTCATGGCTGCAACTCGGTAATGGCTACAGCTGCTGCACTCGAATATGGTGACTATGCGATTACTGAGGCAGGATTCGGTGCCGACTTAGGTGCGGAGAAGTTCTTCAATATCAAGTGCCGTAAAGCAGGTCTACAACCAGCGCTTACCGTAGTGGTTGTAACCTTGCAAGCTCTCAAAATGCATGGCGGTGTGGCTCTCGAAGACATCAAGAAGCCTAACATCCAGGGAATGGAGAATGGATACTGGAACCTCGACAAGCACGTGCGCAACATGCAAAGCTTCGGTCAGACTGTAGTGATTGCATTCAACAAGTTTGCTACGGATACAGATGAAGAGATAGAGGTACTTCGCAAGCATTGCGAGGAAATGGGCTGCGGTTTTGCCGTAAACAGCGCCTTTGCAGAAGGCGGCAAGGGAGCCATGAAACTGGCAGAACTGGTAGTGAAGACCATCGACGAGCGTCCTTCAGCCCCATTGCAGTTGACCTACAACGATGATGAGCCTGTCCTGCAAAAGATAGAGGACGTGGCATTCCGTCTGTATGGCGCAGGCAGCGTGACACTAAGCGAATCGGCCCAAGCCATGATCGAAGAGATCAAGAAGCTGGGTGTAGCCCACTTCCCTATCTGCATTGCTAAGACTCAGTATAGTTTCTCTACCGACGCCAAGGCTTATGGACCTACCGAGGGCTTCGAACTTCACGTAAGAGACATTACCCTGAACATGGGTGCCGAGATGATAGTAGTCATTGCAGGCCCTATCATGCGCATGCCCGGACTCCCCAAGTCACCACAAGCCGAGCGCATCGACGTGGTGAATGGCGAGATTACAGGCTTGTCATAAACAGCTTTTCATGAATGGCTGTCAGAAGAATCACTCGTCCTGATTCCGCATCGCTTCCGAAGCGGCAAGACTGAACTCACAGCCACAATACAACTGATTATAAAACTCATTGAGGCGCAGCAGCTCGCTGCGCCTTAATTGTAAACCACCTTTTCGCCAGTTCTGACTCCACCATTCCACGTCGGGACAGTCGCTCACTGCCACCATTCCCGCTGTATCTATCTGTCGGATGTTCTTCCAGCGCGAGGAAGCCAACGTAGTAGTAAGCCACTTGAAACCATGCGCCTGGGCATAGCAGGCTGCATGATGCAACCGATACTGGAAACACACCGAACAGCGTGATCCTCTTTCCGGCTCTTTCTCCAGTCCGGCTATAGCCTTTTTCCAGTCAGCATGGTCGTACTCGTCTTCCACGTAGGGCACATCCTGTTGTTGCAGCAAGCGGATAAGCTCATGCTTTCGAATATCAAACTCCTGTTGAGGATAGATATTGGAATTGGAAAAATATACGGTAGGGCGTATACCGTTGCGCAACATACACTCCACGATGGCTGCCGAACAGGGAGCACAGCAGGCATGCAACAGCACCGAATGCTCGTTGGCAGAAACGCCATCGGGCAAGGATATTTTCAAAAACTTATATTGTTCTTCAGGTTGTATCTTCATTTTATTTATTTTTACGATTAATACCTAAAAAGCATAAGCCATTTGGCTAAATGAAAGATGGAGTACAGTCTCACGACACCCTCCATCCATTTTTATATGCGAAAACTTCAGCAAAGGTACATTTTTTTGATGAATAATCGCACTTGTTGTAGTTAAAGAATTTAAAGAAAGATAAGAAGTGGAAGAAATAGGAAAAGAATAAGAAACAAAGGAAGTAAGAGCCAGGCTGTTAACACCACTCCTACAAAACGCAACAAAGCCGCTGAAATTCAGCGGCTTTGTGTTGTTTGTTACCTATAGGCTTATTACCTATATACTAATGCTTGTTTGCTTTATCCGAAATTATCATACATGATACTTTCCTGGTCTACGCCGAGACTGTCGAGATAATCAGTAACAGTCTTGATCAGCATTGGAGGTCCGCAGAGATAGTACTCGCAATCCTCAGGAGCCTCGTGATCCTTCAAATAGGTATCACGGATACAGTTGACAGCAAATCCCTCGTAGTACTTCACGCCCTGAGCATCTGCCACTGGGTCCTTGCGGTCGAGTG
>ENA-OUOU01000227-OUOU01000227.1-human-gut-metagenome-genome-assembly--contig:-NODE-227-length-38714-cov-10.971986_pt1 | contig 38714 bp, 37 predicted proteins | sample MGYA00237936_ERZ548765 | MGnify/ENA primary metagenome ERZ548765 (study PRJEB26490, sample SAMN05356889) | human gut metagenome | biome: terrestrial biome; feature: human-associated habitat; material...
GCTCGGACTCGCCGCCGTAGAAATAGTCGAAAGTAATTTCATTCATAGTTTGACCTCTTCCGGGCATAAGAAAACGCACTATCCGTCAAGATAGTGCGTTTTCTCTACTTTTCGATTGTTTGTCATAAGAATCGTGCGGTGTACTGTCTATAAATCAAAGATTATCGACGATTTTTACCGTCCCTTATGACTGATTGGCTTCAGGACGTCCTTTTTTGTTTTATCTCCGACTGACCTTATAAAATTTTGTAATTCTGAATATTGTGATAGTATCAAACTGGGATATAATGAATGCAAGAACAGGCGGTACACGCCGGAACAGGTGAAGTGCAATGGAAAATCAGAAGGTAAGAAAGTTAGTTCTCAGTGCTTTGATGGCCGCCCTTGTCTATGTGGCTACCAGCATCATTCAGATCCCGTCCCCCGTCAACGGCTATGTGAATCTGGGCGACTGCTTCGTGCTGCTCTCCGGTTGGCTGTTGGGGCCTTGGTATGGCGCGGCGGCGGCCGGTATCGGCTCCATGCTGGTGGATCTGCTCAGCGGCTACGGACACTATGTTCCCGGCACCCTGATCATTAAGGGCCTTGACGCCTTGGTAGCGGCGCTGATCTTCCGGGCCTTGGGCCGCGGGAAGACTGCCATGCTGGTCAGCGGCATCGTGGGGGAGACCATCATGGTCCTGGGCTATTTTGCCTACGCCTCCATGATCCTGGGCAAGGGTCTGGCGGCAGCCGCCAGTATTCCCGGCAATATCGTTCAGGGGATCGCCGGTATCGCCATCGGCCTTGCGCTGGCTGTGCTGCTGCAAAAGGCAAAGGCGCCTGCGCTGAGCGGTCTGGAACTGTAAACGAAAAAATAAGGCGGCCGTGTGAGAAAAATTCTCACACGGCGCCTTGTGCGTAAAACAAAAGGGAGGCTTATATATGGCAGGAACTACGGTACATACATTGGAGAATCAGCAGCTTTTGGAACAGGTAGAGCGGGAGTCCGCCGCTGCGGCCCGCCAACTGGCGGAGACTGCCCATCTGCGGAAGGGACAGCTCGTGGTCATCGGATGCAGTACCAGTGAGGTGGTAGGGCATCAGGTGGGAAGCTGGTCTACACCGGAGGTGGCGGATGCCATTTTCCGGGGCCTTGACAGTGTGTTCGGCCCCATGGGCGTCTACATGGCCGCCCAATGCTGCGAGCATCTGAACCGGGCTTTGATCGTGGAATACGAGGCGGTCCCCGGCGGGGAGATCGTCAATGTGGTGCCCCAGCCCAAGGCGGGCAGCTCCTTTGCCACGGCCACCTATAAGGCGTGCAAGCACCCGGTGGCGGTGGAGGATATCCGGGCGGACGCCGGGCTGGACATCGGCGGAACGCTGATCGGCATGCACCTGAAGAAGGTGGCGGTGCCGGTACGGCTGGCACAGAACCACATCGGAGACGCCATTCTGCTGGCGGCGCGGACGCGCCCCAAATTCATCGGCGGCGACCGCGCCCATTACGACGAGACACTGAAGGAGGGCTATCCGGAGTTCTGAGGAAGCAGCGCCGGGACGCCGTCCGCTATGTTGTATAAACGAGAAAAGCAGCCCGGATGGGCTGCTTTTCTTATTTCAGTCTATGGGATCAATAGAGCTTTGCGCCGGCGGGGATGTGAGGATCCACCATCAGCAAATGCAGCTTTTCTTCGCCGTTTTCGTGATGCACGGCGGAGATGAGCATACCGCAGGAATCAATGCCCATCATCGGGCGGGGCGGCAGGTTCGTAATGGCGATGCAGGTCTTTCCAACCAGTTCTTCCGGCTCATAATATTCGTGAATTCCGCTCAAAATGACCCGATCTACGCCAGTTCCGTCGTCCAAAACGAACTTTAAGAGCTTCTTGGACTTCTTCACGGCTTCGCATTCCTTGACCTTTACGGCACGGAAATCGCTCTTGGAGAAGGTGTCAAAATCCACCTGATCCTGGAACAGCGGCTCGATCTGAACATTGGAAAAATCGATTTTTTCCTCGACGACAGGAGCAGCCTCAACAGGCTTTTCTTCCGCCTTGGTCTCGGCCTTTTCGGTCTTATCCTTGTCCAAAGGTTTCATTGTGGGGAACAGGATCACATCCCGGATGGAGTCGGTGCCGCAGAGCATCATGGCGCAGCGGTCGATACCGAAGCCCAGGCCGCCGGTAGGCGGCATGCCGTATTCCAGGGCCAGGACAAAGTCCTCATCCATCATGTCGGCCTCGTCGTCGCCGTTGGCGCGCTTCTCGGCCTGGGCCTTGAAGCGCTGATACTGGTCGATGGGGTCGTTGAGCTCGGAGAAGGCGTTGCCCATCTCGCAGCCGCAGATGAACATCTCATATCGCTCGGTAAGCTCCGGCTGGCTGGGGCTGCGCTTGGCCAGGGGACTCACCTCCACCGGGTACATGGTGATAAAGGTAGGCTGGATCAGGGTCTCCTCCACCTTCTGGTCAAAGGTCTCATACAGGGCGTTGCCCCAGGTGTGGGGCACGCCGTCCATATCCACGCCCACGCTCCTGGCCAGCTCCACGCCCTGGTCGGCGTCGCCGATGCAGGCCATAAAGTCCGCACCGGTAACGTTCTTCACGGCGTCGGCCATGGTGACGCGCTTCCAGCTGGGGGTCAGGTCCACCTGATGGCCCATCCAGGTGACCTGATAGGTGCCCAGGATCTCCTTGGCGGCTCCCGTGAGGATGCCCTCCAGAATGTCCATCATGCCGTCCAGGTTGGTAAACGCCTGATACAGCTCGCAGGTGGTGAACTCGGGGTTGTGCTTGGTGTCCATGCCCTCGTTGCGGAAGATCCGGCCCACCTCATACACGCGCTCCATACCGCCCACGATCAGCCGCTTCAGGTGCAGCTCCGTGGCGATGCGCATATACATGTCGATATCCAGGGTGTTGTGGTGGGTGATGAAGGGCCGGGCGTTGGCACCGCCGGCAATGGGGCTGAGCACAGGGGTCTCCACCTCCATAAAGCCCAGGTTATCCAGATACCGGCGCAGATACGCCACAAAGCGGCTGCGGATCTCAAAGTTCCGCTTGGACTCGGGGTTCATGATCAGGTCCACGTACCGGCGGCGATAGCGCAGCTCCTTGTCGGTGATGCCGTGGAACTTCTCCGGCAGGGGCTGGAGGGACTTGGACAGCAGGGTGATCTCGTGGGCGCGGATGCTCATCTCGCCCTTCTGGGTGCGGAACACCTGGCCCTTTACGCCCACAATGTCGCCGATGTCGTACTTCTTGAAGCGGTTATAGGCCTCCTCGTCCATCTCGTCCTTCCGGGCGTAGATCTGGATGCGGCCGGACTTATCCTGCAAATCGCAGAAGGACACCTTGCCCATGCCGCGCTTGGACATCAGGCGGCCGCCCAGAGACACGGTCTGCCCCTCCAGCGCGTCAAAATGGTCCTTGACCTCCTGGGCATGGTGGGTCACGTCATAGCGGGTGATCTCAAAGGGGTTCATTCCCTCGTCCTGCAATGCTTTGAGCTTGTCCCGGCGAATCTGAAGGATTTCCCGCAGGTCCTGCTGCTGATGATTCTGTTCTGCCATGGTGCAGTTCTCCTCTCTGGTTATCGTTCGATGGTATCCACACGATAGTGGATAACGCCCCGGGGGGCCTCCACGGTGATCTGGTCACCGGCCTTGCTGCCCATCAGCGCCTTGCCGAAGGGGGAATCCTCAGACACCTTGCGCTCCATGACGTTGGCCTCCTGGGAGCCCACAATGGTGTATTCCGGCAGCTGCTTGCCGTTATCCAGGTTCGTCACGGTGACGCGGCAGCCAATGGAGATCCGATCGGAGTCCACATCGCTCTCGTCCACGATAACGGCGTGGAGCAGGATCTCCTCCAGCTCGGCGATGCGGGAATACAGCTTGCCCTGTTCGTTTTTGGCCTCGTCGTACTCGCTGTTTTCGGACAGGTCGCCGAAGCCCCGGGCCTCCTTGATCAGCTCGGCGATCTCGTCGGCGCGGGTGGTCTTGCTGTACTCCAGCTCGTGCTTGAGCTCGTCATAGCGCTCCTGGCTCATGCGGAATTCTTTAACAGTTGCCATTTGATCCATTCCTTTCGGGTGTCCGCCGGAGGGCGGCCACGATATACCTATAATATGTCACGTTGCATTATAGTAATTTTATGGACCGATGTCAAGCGTTTCCGTGGATTTGACACCCACATCCGGCAGCCGCCCCGCCCGATGCAGAGCCGCCAGCAGCGGCTCCTCCGGAGCAGGGCTCTCCCCGTCCCGCCAGATATAGTCCACCCGCTGCCGCCGGGCGCAGTCCGGGGTCAGGTAGACGGCGCAGCCCTCCCGGGCCTGGGGCCCGAAGGTCACGGTAACGGCGGCGGCTCCCCCGCCGGTAGTCAGCCCCAGCTGCCGCAGCAGCTGCCGCTCCAGGGCCTCCTGCCCCGGCCCCACGGAAAGCCGCAGGTGCCGGAACCGCTCCGCCAGTACCCGGGCGGCGCACAGTGTCCGGCTGTCGGCCCGGTCCGCCAGCAGCAGGGCCGTGTCCCCTGCCGGGGCCAGGCAGTCCAGCAGCCGCGGCAGCAGCGCCAGCCGCAGTCCGTCCGGCAGCACCGGCCGGATCGGCGCAAACTCCACCTCCCGGCCCGGGGGCAAGGCCGCGTGGGAAACACCGCATTCTGCCAGCCGCCGGGTCCATCGCCGCAGCCGGCGGCGGGGCAGCAGCCCGCCGTCCAGGTCTCCCTCCAGCACCCACAGGGCCGTTCCGGCCACGGTGCGCCGCTCCAGCGCCGGGCGCGCTTCCGGCAGCAGATGCACATATCCCAGCATAAAAAATCCCCTCCCGCCTTATTTTATAAGGCAGGAGGGGAAAATATACGGAATTTTACCAGCCGTAGCGGACGTAGCCGGGCAGATACGGCAGGGGGTTCACGGCGGTACCGTTGACGCCGCCGATGCGGATCTCATAGTGCAGGTGGGGGCCGGTGGAAACGCCGGTGGAGCCTATCTTTCCGATGACCTGACCCTGGGCCACCCGCTGGCCTGTCACGGCGATGACCCGGCTCATGTGGCCGTACACCGTGCTGGTGCCGTCGTCATGCTGAATCTTCACGCAATAGCCCAGGCCGTAGTTCCAGCCTTCGTTGGCCAGCATAACGGTGCCCGCCTTGGTGGCGTAAATGTCGGAGCCCCAGGAGGCTCCGATGTCCACACCCAGATGATAGGTGCTGGCGCCGGGGCACGGTGCGTCACGGCCGCCGTAGCCGCCGGTGATCAGGCGGCAGGCGGTGGGCCAGATGAAGCCGCCCACGGCGGTCTGGTTGTTGCGGCTGGCCTCCTCGGACTTGCGGATCTCCTCCTGGAGCTCCTTCTCCCGGGCGGCCTGCTGGTTCAGCAGCGCCTGCTGGCCTGCCTCGCTGGCGGCATACTCCTCAAACACCCGGGTAGCCTCGGCCACCTGGGCGTCCAGCTCCGTCTTGCTGGCGGTAAGCTCCGCCTGATGCTGCTCCAGGTCCGCCTTATCCTGAGCCAGCTGCTGGCGCAGGGTGCGCAGCTGGTCAATGACGCTCTGATCGTGCTCCACGATCTCGTTGATAAAATCCATGCGGCTCAGCAGGTCCGCAAAGCCCGTGGCCTTGAACAGCACGGACCAGTAGGACACGGTGCCCCGTTCCTCCTCCTGCCGCACCTGGTGGCAGAACAGGTCGTACTGCTTCTCCTCCTCCGCCTGGTTCTGGGTGATCCGGTCCTGGGTGTCCTGGATCTGCACCTCCAGCAGGTCGATCTGCTGGGCAATGATGGCGGCCTGTTGGTCCAGCAGCTCCTTCTGCTCCAGGGCCTTGGCCTTGTCGGACTTGATCTTGTCCAGCTGCTGCTGGATCTCCTGCTTTTTGGCCCGGGTCTCGGCCAGCTGGTCATTGAGGCTGGCGCCGTAGGCTGTGTCCACCGGCCGCAGGGCCAGACACAGGGCGGCCATCATGGCCACGGCGCACACCAGGGCAGTCAGTTGTTTCAGTTTGGATTTCATGACGGTCTCCTCTCTTTTTATACCCGCAGGAATTTCCGGATGGCGGTCAGGCTGCCACCCACGCCCACCAGGATGCCCACGCCGGCGAATACCGCCGCCACCGGGGCCCAGATCTGACGGAAGTCCACCACCCGCAGCAGCTGCATGGTGTCGGAATTGGCGATGCCCTGGGATACGGCGGCATACAGCAGCCACTGGAGCCCGAAGGCCACCGCCGCGCCGATGAGTCCCAGCAGCAGTCCCTCGTATACGAAGGGCCAGCGGATGAACCCGTCCGTGGCGCCCACCATTTTCATGATGGCGATCTCGTCCCGGCGGTCAAAGGTGGTGAGCTTGATGGTGTTGGAAATGATGAACACGGAGATGATCAGCAGAATGGCGATCAGGGCGATGCTGATGACCCCCGCGATGTTGCGCACGGTGATGAAGCCGTTGGAGATATCCTGGTCCGCCCGGACCTTGGCGATCCCCTCCACGCTCTCCAGGCTCTGCACCACCTGGCCCATCCGGTTCAGGTCCGTCAGGTGCATGACATAGCGGTGGCGGAAAATAGAGGGGTCCAGGTCGCTGTACAGGTCGTCCTCGTTATACTGGGCCACATATTCGTCCCGGGCCTCCTGGCGGGAGACGAAGGTGCAGTCCGCCACGCCGGGAATCGCCGCCAGCCGGGACTGGAGCGCCGTTGCCTCGTCGTCCGTCAGGCTCTCGTCCACGAAGGCCACCACGGCGTTCTCCTTCTGCAGGTCCTGCAGGTTGATGTTGGCGTTGTAGGCCACCAGGGAGAAGGTGCCCATAATCAGCAGACATGCCACGGTGACGCCGACGGCGGCAAAGGACATGAACCCGTGGGACAGCATGTTGCCTGCTCCCTCCCGGAAGAAATACTTGAAATTATGCATGCTCACACCTCGTATCTGCCCACGCCGGTGGCGGCCACCACGCCATGGTCGATCATAATGACCCGCTTGTCAAAATGATTCACCAGGCTCTTTTCATGGGTCACCACCACCACGGTGGTGCCCAGCGCGTTGATGCGCTCCAGCAGAGTCATGATCTCCAGAGAGCGGGCAGGGTCCAGGTTGCCGGTGGGCTCGTCGGCCACGATGGTGCTGGGGTTGTTCACCAGCGCCCGGGCAATGGCCACCCGCTGCTGCTCGCCGCCGGACAGCTCATCGGGGAACCGGCGGCCCTTGCCGTCCAGCCCCACCAGGCCCAGCACATAGGGGATGCGGGTCTTGATCTCCCTGGCGGAGGCTCCCACCGCCCGCATAGCCAGACTCAGATTATCGTATACGGTTTTGTTGCCGATCAGGCGGAAATCCTGAAAGATCACGCCGATGGTCCGGCGCATCAGGGGGATCTGCCGCTGGGTGATGTTGCTCATGGAGAAGCCGTTGATCATCACCCGGCCCCGGGAGGGCACCAGCTCGCCGGTCAGGAGCTTGATGATGGTGGACTTGCCGCTGCCGGAGGGGCCCACCAGGAACACGAACTCCCCGTCCTGTATCTCGAAGGAAATTCCGTTTAGGGCGTGGGTGCCGTTATCGTATGTTTTTTCAACGTTTGTCAGTCTGATCATGTGATACCTCGATGTATGCTCATACGACGCCCTGTGACAGGCGTCGTCAAAAAGTCCATTTTTTCCTATCGTGTAACATTATAAACAAAAAGTTACAAAATGGCAACAAAAAAAATATTAAATCTTTGTGAATCCAAGCGGTAAAATCTGGAAATTTTGCCAGTCCGGGCCGAAACCCGCCCCGCCTTGACTTCCCGGCCCCGCATGGTATAATATAATTGATCATTCAATTATAATCCGGATTTTTTACAGGAGGTGCTCCCATGAACAACAAATGTCCCTGCTGCGGAGCGGAGATGACCCCCGGCGTTATCCAGTCCCGCTCCAGCGTTTACTGGTCCCGGGAGGCCGGCTCCGTGGCCGCCTTTTCCTTCCTGGACGACGGTGCCTTCCCTCTGGCGGACCAGGGCGGCGCCACCCTCGGCGGCGCCAGCGCCCCGGCATACAACTGCACCCGCTGCAAAAAGATCATCCTGGACTATTCCGTTCGCCACCTGTCCCCCTGATTTTTTCCCCATACCCCCTTGCAAAACCCGAACGCTCGTGTTATCATACCCTACGTCAACAGGGGAGCTCGCCGGAGCGGGCTGAGAGTGGGCTGTCATCGCCCTGACCCTTCAACCTGATTTGGATAATGCCAACGTAGGGACATACCGGCGCAGCGCACGAATAACGCATTGCGGATATGCCTTTTACCGGGCATATCCGCATTTTTTGCTGTAAGGAGTGTATTTTTATGCTGGGTATTTGCCTGGACAGCGTCCGCCGCACGGTGCCGCTGGTCCACAACATCACCAATTACGTCACCGTCAACGACGTGGCCAACATCCTGCTGGCCTGCGGCGGCAGCCCCATCATGTCCGACGAGCCGGAGGACGTGGAGGACATCACCTCCATCTGCGGCGGGCTGAACATCAACATCGGCACCCTGAACCAGCGGAGCATCCAGGCCATGTTCCGGGCCGGGGAAAAGGCCGCGTCCCTGGGTCATGTGCTGCTGCTGGACCCCGTAGGCGCGGGTGCCTCCGCCCTGCGGACCAACACCGCCGTGGAGCTGATGGAAAAGCTGCCCTTCACCGTGATTCGCGGCAACATCTCCGAGATCAAGACCCTGGCCCTGGGCAGCGGCAAGACCCGGGGCGTGGACGCCGACGTGGCCGACGCCGTATCCGACGGAAATCTGGACGCCGCCGTGGCCTTTGTGAAGGACTTTGCCCGCCGCAGCCATGCCATTGTGGCCGTCACCGGGGCCATCGACCTGGTCAGCGACGCAGACCGCTGCTTCGTCATCCGCAACGGCCGCCCGGAGATGGGCAAGATCACCGGCACCGGATGCCAGCTGTCCGGCATGATGACCGCCTTTGTGGCGGCCAATCCGGACCGCCGCCTGGAGGCCGCCGCTGCCGCCGTGTGCGCCATGGGCCTGGCCGGTGAGATCGGCTGGAGCCGTATGGCCCAGGGCGACGGCAACTCCACCTATCGCAATCGCATCATCGACGCCATCTACAACATGGACGGCGCTGCGCTGGATAAGGGGGCCAAGTATGCGGTGCGCTGAACAGGACCTGCTGCTGTACGCCGTTACGGACCGCCACTGGCTCAGCGGCCGGTCCCTGCGGGACGTGGTGGAGGAGAGCCTGCGGGGCGGCGTCACCATGCTGCAGCTGCGGGAAAAGACCCTGGCGGAGCCCTCGTTCCTGGCAGAGGCCCGGGAGCTGCAGGCCCTGTGCCGGGATTATCACGTTCCCTTTCTTGTCAACGACAATGTGGATATTGCCCTGGCTATGGACGCCGACGGCGTTCATGTGGGCCAGAGCGACATGGAGGCCCTGGACGTCCGCCGGAAGCTGGGGCCCGATAAGATCATCGGCGTGTCCGCCCAGACGGTGGAGCAGGCTCTGCTGGCGGAAAAGCACGGCGCGGACTATCTGGGCGTGGGGGCCGTGTTCCCCACCGGGTCCAAGGACGACGCCGACGACGTGTCCTACGACACCCTGAAGGCCATCTGCCGGGCCGTGTCCATTCCCGTGGTGGCCATCGGCGGCATCAGCCGGGACAACGTACACAGGCTCTCCGGCAGCGGCATCTGCGGCGTGGCCGTCATCAGCGCCATCTACGGCGCGGCCGATATCCGCCGGGCATCGGAGGACCTGAAGGCCGCCACCCGGGAGATGCTCCAGGCATGATCCGGGCCGCTGTGTTTGACCTGGACGGCGTGGTGCTGGACTCCATGTCCATCTGGAAGGACCTGGGCGCCCGCTACCTGCTGCGCCGGGGACTCACGCCGGAGCCGGGCCTGGGAGAGCTGCTGTTTGCCATGAGCATGGAGCAGGGCGCAGACTATCTCCGGACCCACTATCCCCTGCCGGAGAGCGCCGACGTTCTGGCGGACCTTTCCGCCATGCTGCGGGATTATTACTATAACGAGGTTCCGGAAAAGGACGGAGCCCGGACGGCTCTGGCCTTTCTGCGGGACCGGGGCGTATCCGTCACCGCCGCCACCTCCAGCCCCCGTTCCCATGTGACCCGGGCCCTGGAGCGGCTGGGCCTTCTGCCCTGCTTTGAGGCCATTTACACCACCGGCGAGCTGGGCGTCAGCAAGCACCGGCCGGATATCTATCACCTGGCGGCCCGGGGCACGCCGCCGGACCAGACCCTGGTGGCGGAGGACTCGCTCTATGCTCTGCAAACCGCCGCCGCGGCAGGCTACCGCACCGTGGGCATTTTCGATGCCAACGGCGAGGCGGACCAGCAGACCCTCCGCCGGACGGCAGACGTGTACGTCCCCTCTCTGGCCTCCCTTCCCGCCCACTGGGCGGAGCTGAACGGCTGACCTTAGCTGAAAAATCCTCTGATTTTTCAGCAGTCAAGCGGTGCATTGGGGGCACCACCTTGCATCGCATTATAAAACTGTGCTGTAAAAAAAGAAAGGACAGATCATCATGAAAACAGCATTGACCATTGCTGGAAGCGATTCCAGCGGAGGCGCCGGGATCCAGGCCGACATCAAGACCATGACCGCCAACGGCGTATTCGCCACCTGCGCGGTCACGGCCCTGACGGCCCAGAACACCACCGGCGTCACAGACATCCTGGAGTCCACCCCCCACTTCCTGGCGGAGCAGCTGGACGCCGTGTTCACGGATATCGCCCCCGACGCGGTGAAGATCGGCATGGTCTCCTCGGCGGCGCTGATTGCCGTCATCGCGGAGAAGCTGCGCCGGTATGGCGCGCAGCGCGTGGTGGTGGACCCCGTCATGGTGGCCACCTCCGGCGCAAAGCTCCTGCGGGACGACGCCATCCACGCCCTGACGGCGGAGCTGCTGCCTCTGGCCACGGTACTGACGCCCAACATTCCCGAGGCGGAGATCCTCTCCGGCCTCCCCATCACCGACGCCGCCGGCATGGAGGCCGCCGCCCGGACCATCAGTCAGCGGTACGGCTGCGCCGTGCTGTGCAAGGGCGGCCACCAGATCAACGACGCCGACGATCTGCTGTGGCGGGACGGCGGCGGCAAGTGGTTCCGGGGCCGGCGCATCCCCAATCCCAACACCCACGGAACCGGCTGCACCCTGTCCAGCGCCATCGCCGCCAACCTGGCCAAGGGCTATGACCTGGACCAGTCCGTAGAGCGGGCCAAGGCGTATATCTCCGGGGCGCTGGCCGCCATGCTGGACCTGGGCAAGGGCTCCGGCCCCATGAACCACATGTTTGACCTGAAGGGAGGGTTCGCGGAATGAAAAAGACCTCCACCTTTCAGAACGCCCTGATCTGGTTCGGGGCAGGCGTCTCCCTGGCCGAGATCCTTACCGGAACGGCCTTCGCCCCTCTGGGCATGGGCAAGGGCCTGCTGGCCATCCTCATCGGCCATGTCATCGGCTGCGGCATGATGCTGCTGGCGGGTCTCATCGGCGGCCGCACCGGCCGCAGCGCCATGGAGACCGTGAAAATGAGCTTCGGCCAGAAGGGCGGCCTGCTGTTCGCTCTGCTGAACGTGCTGCAGCTGGTGGGCTGGACCGCCATCATGATCTATGACGGTGCCCTGGCCATCGGCGGCATCTTCGACGTTGGCCGCTGGGTCTGGTGCCTGGTCATCGGCGCATTGATCCTGCTGTGGATCGTGGTGGGCATCACCGACCTGGGCTGGATCAACAAGATCACCATGGCCGCCCTGTTCGTGCTGACCCTGGTGCTGTGCAAGGTGATCTTCTTCTCCGGCAGCGCCATGGCCGCCCCTTCCGGCGAGGGCCTGACCTTCGGCGCGGCGGTGGAGCTGGCGGTGGCCATGCCCCTGTCCTGGCTGCCCCTGATCAGCGACTATACCCGCCAGGCCCAGAAGCCCGTCCGGGCCACGGCAGCCAGCGTGGTCACCTACGGTCTGGTATCCTGCTGGATGTACGTCATCGGCATGGGCGCGGCCATCTTCACCGGCGAGTATGACATCGCCGTCATCATGGTCAAGGCCGGCCTGGGCATTGCCGCCCTGGTGATCCTGGTGTTCTCCACCGTCACCACCACGTTCCTGGACGCCTGGTCCGCCGGCATCTCCGCCGAGTCCCTGTCCAGTAGGGTCAGCGGCAAGACGGTGGCCATCATCACCACTGTGGTGGGCGTGGCCGGGGCCATCCTGTTCCCCATGGACGATATCACCGGCTTTCTGTACCTGATCGGCTCCGTGTTTGCCCCCATGATCGCCGTGCAGATTGCCGACCACTTCCTGCTGCACCGGGACCGCTTCGCCGTGGCCGCCGACGCCCGGAACCTGGTGATCTGGCTCATGGGCTTTGTGGCCTATCGCCTGCTGATGGGGGTGGACACCCCCGTGGGCTACACCCTGCCGGACATGGTGCTGACCATCCTTCTGTGCGTCATCGCGGAGAAGCTGAAGCCCTCCGTGAAGCAGTAACCCTCCCCCAATAAAAAATGAGAGGCTCCCGCCTCTCATTTTTTATCAGTCTGTCACAAAAGCCTCGCAGAGTTCGCGGCCCGCAGGCCGCGAATAAGGTTTGATCCATTTTTCGCGGCGGCGTGTACGTCGCGAAAAATACTTTGCGCTGGCCTCGGCCCAGCGGAACTGGCCTCGGCAGACCCGACGGCTGATGTCGGGCCAGAGTGTGTTTTCACGCATTTTATGCGTGAAAACGCGCGGGTCGGAGCGAAAACTCTTTTGTCAAAAAAGGGCGGCGCCCTTTTTTGACAAGCTCAAAAATGAGAGGCTCCCGCCTCTCATTTTTTATGCTTATTTCCACTGGAACGTCACCATGCCATAGACATAGATGAACAGGATGGCCACGGGGACCACATACTGAAACATCGGCTTCATCCATTGCCGCACCTTCAGGCCCCGGCCGGCGTTGGCCTCCAGCAGGAAGCTGTCCCATCCCCAGCCGAACCGGTTGCAGCAGAACAGGGCAAACACCAGGGACCCCAGGGGCAGAATGTTGTTGGACACCAGGAAATCCCACAGGTCCAGCCAGGAGGTGCCCTCTGCGAAGGGCTGGAAGTGCAGCACGCTGTAGCCCAGGGCCGTGGTCAGCGCCACCAGGAAGATGCACCCGCCGCAGACCAGGCACCCCACCGGGCGGCTCCATCCGGTAAGATCCCGCACCATGGCCAGTATCTCCTCGCACACCGCCAGCACTGTGGACAGGGCCGCAAACACCATAAACAGGAAGAACAGGGTTCCCCACCAGCGGCCGCCGTTCATGTGGTTGAACACGGTGGCCATGGTGTCAAACAGCAGGCTGGGGCCGGCGTTGACCTCCACCCCATAGGTAAAGCAGGCCGGGAACATGATCAGCCCCGCCACGATGGCCACAAAGGTATCCAGCAGGATGATGTTCACCGACTCCCCCATCAGGGACCTCTCCTTGCCGATGTAGCTGCCGAAAATGGCCATGGCCCCCATGCCCACCGACAGGGTGAAGAATGCCTGGTTCATGGCGCCCACCACCACGCTGCCGGTGATCCTGGACAGGTCCGGCACCAGGTAAAACCGCAGGCCCTCCGCCGCGCCGTCCAGGGTGAAGCTGTGAACGGCCAGCACCAGCATCAGCAGCAAAAGCAGCAGCATCATGTATTTGGTGACCCGCTCCAGGCCGCTCTGCAGGCCGAAGCACAAAACGCCGAAGGCCATCGCCACCGTCACCGCCAGATAGGTCACGTTGACGCCCGGGTCCGCGATCATTGCGGAAAACCCCAGATTCTGGCTGTTTCCCGTGAGAAACTGCACGAAATAGTACACGATCCATCCGGTGACCACCGTGTAAAACGCCATCAGGGCGATGCTGCCGAATAAGGACACATACCCATGGATGTGCCATTTCTGACCCTTTTTTTCCAGCTTCTGATACATGTGGATGGGGCTGGTCTGGGCCGCCCGGCCCACGCAGAACTCCATGGTCATGATAGGCAGCCCCAGCACCACCAGGCACAGCACATACAACAGCACAAAGCCGCCCCCGCCGTACTGGCCGCACATCCACGGGAATTTCCACACATTGCCGCAGCCGATGGCGCACCCGGCGGACAGCAGGATGAACCCCAGCCGGGACCCCAGCTTCTCGCGTTCCATATCGTCTCTCCTTCTGCATTTATATTCACCTTAGTGTGGAGTTATCCTATCAAATATTCCGCTTTGCGTCAAGAAATGATTAAATTTTCACAACACTTTCCCTGCTCCCCTTTTCCGGGAAGCCTGGCAAGTCTGAATTAACATCCCCGAAAAAATTGCAAATACGCTTCAAAATAGGCTATTTAAGCCAATTTTGGAGCGTATTTGTTCATCATCGAGGATTATTGATCGATTTTTTCTTTGGCCGGAGGAGTTGATTCCGGGATTTCCTGAAGATAGCCGGAATTCACAAGGGCTTGAAGAAAATTACCGAAGGATGGAGCAATTATCTCAGTCGTTGTTTCGTATCGTTCTGCGGCGTCATTTATGATTGATTCAGTGGATAATCCGGATTTAATTTGCGAGAAAAAGTATGCTCCGGTTTCGTTCAGCCCTTTGACATACGGTACCCTGCCGCGAGCGGGTCCGGTTGCCACCAGGAATTGTTCATCACAGATTTCTGCAAGAACTACTCCGGGAATAACGGTATATTTCATAGTTTTTCACCATTTCTATCACTTTTTTGCCGGATTCATCGCAGGGTCAGACAGGGCTGCCGCCAGGGTATCTCTGCACAATTGGGCAGATTGGATATCTCCGCGGTTTTTCAGAAGCCAGACCGGGCTTTTCAGCATATTTTCAGCGATTTTACAGGCGGATTTCACTTCCTGCTCTGTATTACAATCAAACAGGAATTGGGAAAAGATTTTTCCGGCGGATTCGTGAACGGTCAGTCGTCTGATTTCGTTGGTTTTGGCCTGTTCCAGGAATATAATTCCGCCCAATTTATCGGTCAACCGCTGAGATATGTTTTCTTTGCCCGTCCAAGGGGATGAAGTGACAAATACTTGGTCATTTTCCATATATACAATGGGTTTATCCCCGTTGATGATCTGAACCGCATCGGGACAGAGGAGCTTCCACAGGCAGTAATGGGTGGATTTGCCGGTGCCGCTGGGGGCGGTAATAAGCCAAGCCAGGTCCTTCCAGATAAAGGAAACGGCATGGAACACGATGCGGCCGAAAGCCGTGATGGCAGAGGAGACAGCGGGGCACAGCTCCATATATTCCACATAATATTCCGGGTCCCCGGGCTGGTAAATACTGGCAGCCTTCCGGAGCCGCTGGGGCGGAATGCGCACCGACGGAATGTCCCGGTCATTTATGGGATAGGGCGGGATATCCCGGGTCGTCCCACCATTCTTTTCCAGATACGGTGAAAAATACGGATAGTAATCATCATAGGCGGTGATCACGTCTACGGGAACACCGGCAAGAACAAGTCGTCGTTTCATGGATATAAATTCGTCATGTGTGAGAAGCGGAGGGATGGATGAGCCATCCCTCCGCTTGTGGTGTTTCAGCCGATGATGTTGCCGTACTGGTCCACGATGACCTGCTGGCCGTCGGGCAGAGTCACGGCATAGCGGCCATTGCCGATGCTTTCCAAAACACTGCCGCTGGGCCTCTGGCCATCAAGGCCCACAACGGTATCCTGGAGTTCAGGAGGGATAAATTTTGTGTTCATGGATGTTCTCCTTTCCTCACTCCCAAATGGTGCGGGTGTTGTAATGCAGGGTATGGGTGACGCCGTGGACTTCGGTGCCGTCCAGGGTGACCCAATAGGGGGTGACCTCCAGGGTACCGGAGCCGGAGAGGCTCTGCTGGGTGATCATGAGCCTGGCGTTCCGGGCAGCACCGAACAGGCCGGAGGCCGTATAGAACAGCCGATAGCGGTTGGCGTAGGCAACAGGCACCTTCACGCCGTCCACAATGATGCCGCTTTCCTGATAGTTGGCCGGGTTATCCACGGCGGAGATCAGGGTGACGCCGCGCAGGCGGAACAGACCATTCCGGACATAGTGCAGGTCCAGATAGGAGTCGCTGACGTACTTGGCGTAGATGGTGGTGTCCTCCGTGACCTGGTCCAGGTCGGCGGGGATGGTATAGGCCTGGTCGGCGAACCAACCGGCAAAGACCTTGCCGGCGGGGGCCTGGTAGGCCACCTGGTTACGGACGCCGGTACCGGCGGAAACGGTAAGCTCATAGGTCTTGGCGCCGTCCACCACGGTGACGGTGACATCCTCCACGGTGGGCACATCCGCCGAAATGGGAGTGCCATCGGCGCAGTAGGAAGCCATGGTCAGCAGCTGTGTTTCGGCAACGGCGGGAACCGTGCAGTCAGCGGTGCGGGACTCATCGCTGGACTTGATCTTGCCAGCGCCAGTGCCCTGGTAGGTGCCGACGCGGGTAACGCTGTTGGTGACCTCCACGCCGTCCAGGGTGACCCAGTAGGGATAGTAGCTGACGGATTCACCGGCCTGGGACCAATAGGTGTTCTTATCCAGGCCGTAGCACAGCATATAGCCATACTTGTCACCAGTGACTACGCTGGCCGCAGTATAGCTGTCGGACTGGCCCTCCTGCTTCAGGTTGATGGTGATGCCCTTGAAGGCAACGCTCTGGCCCTCCGGCAGGCTGGCAACGGTGGTGCGAGCTTCGTCAATGGCCTCATAGGTCATCTGGTTTGCCGTGGTACGGGAATCATTGACATAGAAGCCAGCTTCTTTGTAGAGGCTGCGGTCAATGGCGGAAACCATATAGAAGCCAATGACATCCAGCTGCCCCTCTGTGTTATGCTCCCAGCAAGACAGAGCCATAGGCTTCAGATAGGCGTTGGGCACTTCCCAGATATAGTAGGTTTCGCCAGCCTTGGGGGCAAAGCTGAGGCCGGTTTCGCCCTCGGCGAAGGGATAGGCAGTGGTGCAGGCAGCATTCTGGAACGCGCCGCCGTAGAGGTAGCCGCTGGTGACCTTGTCCGTCAGGTTAAACCCGGAGCTGACGGTATAGGTATCCGTCTGCACAGTCTTAGCCGCACCGTTCTCGTCCATGCGGACGTGGACCACGTTGAAGGTCTGGTAGTAGGCGAACCAGACGTGCTGGTTGGAGTTGGCGGCGGTGAGGGTCACATCCACGGAGTCGCCCTTGGTCAGGTTGCTATCGTTGAGAATGTAGCTGCCGAAATAGTTGTAATTGGCCACATTATCATGGGAAACCGTGTAGGGGATGTTATAGGACAGGCCAGTGGAGCCGTTCACTTCGTGGTAAGCAGCGGTCTTGACCTGCTTGGCCAGGGCGGGAGACTCCACCACGGCGCCGTTTTCGTTGATGGGCTGGCCCTGGTCATTGACCAGATAGTAGTGGACCAGGATGTTGCCGCCGCCCACGGTGACCTGGGGAACCGGGAAGGTGCCCACGGTGTCCTCGCCCAAGTAGTTCTTATAGCTGAAGGTGGCGCTTTCATTGGCATCCAGCACCTCATTGGTGGGGGGATTATAGCCCTCCCTAACGGTGACCTTGTACTTCATGATGGGGTTGTCACCCTCGCGGACGTTGCCGACCGTCCAGTTGATCCGGCGAGCGTTGGCATCATAGGTGGCGCTGCCCTGGCTGACATAGACGTCCGCATTACCGGCGTCATAGACTGCCTTGTCGTTAGTGATGACAGGGGCGGCACCGGAGAAGCTCAGCTGGACCTTGTCGCCCATGGTATCGGCCACGGAGCCATTGGACGCGGCGATGGCGATACTGCCGGCGATGGCGGTAAAGGCCGCGTTCAGCTTGGTCTCCACGTTGTCATTCTGGGCAATGGCAAAGTAGCCGGCAGTGGGGTCCGTAGCACAGCCTTTCAGCGTGTTCTCGCCGTAAGTGCCCGCCTGGAGGGCCACGGAGAAAATGGTGGTGCCAGCGGCCTTGGCCTGGTTGGCTTCCCAGATGGTGGCTACAGAATGTTCAATATCCACATCTTTCTGCTCTGTCTTTCCGTGAGAGCAAGTCAACGTTAAGCGAGCCTGTCCATCATTGCCATCAGAGGGTTCTCCGGTCTGGTTATTAGCATAGCCATCGCCCACCCTGGTATAATCACAGCCTGTTATAGCGAGTGTGTTCTCCTCATAGTGACGATTATGACTCCAACCAAAAATACCATAATTTGTGCAGGTTCCTGTTGCCGTTCCAGTCAGACGATAACTGTAAGTAGGCGCACCGTCGGACAGGATGACCATGTTCTTGAGTTTGCCGGTGGATGCGTCAGAGGACAGGAGCTCCTGAGCAGCATGGATACCGGCCTGCTGGTTGGTGCCGCCGTTGGCATATGTTGCCACGTCTATTGCGTTCTCAAAAGCATTCAGTTCGCTGGCCGTGTAGAAACGGCCGTCGTTGTATTTGGCCGCTGTGTCTGCATAGGTAACAATAGCGATGCGGGTGGTGCTCCCTTCGGTAAGCAGCTTGTCACCGAAGGCCTTAGCAGCCGCGCGGGTATTGGTGAGCTTGCTGCCCTCATCCATACTGCCGGAGCAGTCGATGACCAGAACCACGTCGGAGGTGGTCTTGTAGTTCTTGCCCTGGATGCCCAGGGTGACCTCCCAGAGGTTTTCCTGGCCTTCCACGGCCTTGGCGTCCTTGTCCAGCTTGATGGAGCCCTCAGCGGGCCACACAGGCTGAGTGGCCGCCGTGCCGCCGCCGGTCTCCTCGCCCTCGGCGAAGGACGGCAGGGCCACCAGAGACAGGGCCATGACCAGCGCCAGCACAAGGGCCAACGCCTGTTTCCATTTCTTCATATCCTCGTTCCTCCCATTGCGTTTATTTGCGCGGTGCGCATTATTTTCAGGCCCTAACGGACCTAATTGAAGATGCGACAACGCTTCCGCCGCCGGGATGCCGGTCCCAGCTGCGGAACGTTATTATAGCGCATATCGGTATCGTTTTCAAGTGTAATTTTGGTTTTCCAAAGTTTATTGTTATCTGGTTGTTATTCTATCACAAAGTCATGTCGAATGCAAGTGCATTTTCAGGGGATAAGGGAAATTTTTCTGGATTCGACGGGCGGATTGTGCTATAATATGTGTAATTAATCAACAGGGCAGGAGGGCAATGTCCATGAACGAGAGGAAAACATCCAAAAAAGCGGGATATCCCAACGGGGATGCCCGGGACTTCTTTTTACGGGATCTTGACGGAAAACCGGTAAAGGGTCCGAAAAAGCCGGAGCGGCCCGGGTCTGAGCCGCCCATCATGGCGGTGTATGCCGCGCCGGTGGTGAAGGAGAAGAAATGAGCGGGTTCCGGCTGCGCAGCTGCGTGTGGGAGCTGACGCTGGCGTGCTGCTTCGGGTGCCGGTACTGCGGGTCCGCCGGGGGGCGGGCCAGGGCCGACGAGCTGTCCACGGCGGAGTGCCTGGACACGGCGGACCAGCTGGCAGAGCTGGGGTGCCGGAGGGTGTCGCTGATCGGGGGCGAGGTGTTCCTGCGGCGGGACTGGGCGCAGATCGCCGGGCGGCTCACCGGCCGGGGCGCGGCGGTGGCGGTGATCACCAACGGGTACCTGATGTCGCCGGAGGTGCTGGCGCAGCTGCGGGAGGCCGGCGTGGAGTCCGTGGCGGTGTCCATCGACGGGCCGGAGGACGTACACGACGCCGGACGGCAGGCGGGCAGCTTCCGCCGGGCCATGGACGCCGTGGGGGCGCTGGTGAAGGCCGGCATCCCGGCGTCGGTGATCTCCACCCTGCGCAGGGACTGCGTGGGGCGGCTGGAGGAGCTGTACCGGGTGCTGGAGGGCTCCGGCATCGCCGCATGGCAATTGCAGGCGTGCTCGCCTATGGGCAACGCCGCCCGGGGGCTGGACTGGCGCATGGACCCGGCGGAGGTGATCCGCTTCGTGGAGCGCCACCGGGACCGCGCGCCGTTTATGCTGGGTGCGGCTGACAACGTGGGCTACTTTACAGTGGAGGAGCCGGGCCTGCGGGGCGCCGACGGGGCCTGCTTCCAGGGGTGCCGGGCGGGAATCTCCGCCATAGGCATCGACAGTGTGGGAAACATACGGGGGTGCGAGTCTATGTACGATGAACGGTTCATCGAGGGAAATCTGCGGCAGCGGCGGCTGCGGGACATCTGGGAGGACCCGGAGGCGTTTGCGTATAACCGGCGGTTCACCCCGGAGCTGCTGACCGGAGACTGCGCCCGGTGCCGGATGGGGCCGTGGTGCGCCGGAGGGTGCCGGTCGTATAACTATTTCGTCCACGGGAAGCTGTATGAGGCGCCGGTGTGCGCCGGAGGCGCCAAATGAGCGCCGGGGCGGCAGCCGTGGGGCTGCGGCTGCGGCAGGAGCGGCTGAAGCGGGGCTGGAGCCAGGAGGGCCTGTGCCGGGGCATCTGCGCGGCGTCGTATCTGTCCAAGATCGAGCAGGGCCGGGTCCAGGCCGCGCCGGAGCTGCTGGCGCTGCTGATGAAGCGGCTGGACCTGCCCTGGTACGGGGAGAATCTGCCGGAGCTGGAGGGGCTGGTGGAGCGGCGGTACGCGCAGCTGCTGGACGGAGAGCAGGAGGCGTTTCAGGACAGCCGGGCGGCGTTCTCCCAGGCGCTGGAGACCATCCTGTCCAGTCCCCTGGCGGCGGACGGCCTGGTGCTGGACGCCGTGGACCGGCAGGACCCGTCGGACATCCCGGCGGCGCTGGAGCCGTATCTGGACCGGCGGCAGCTGGCGCTGCTGCGGATCGTGCAGGACCGGGAGCCGGAGGCGGTGCGGCTGCTGCCGGAGGCGTACTGCTTTCTGATGGCGGGCATTGCCGGGTATGAGCAGGGCGGCGACTATACCGGGGCCATGGCCTATCTGCGGCAGGGCTGCGACCTGGCGGCCCGGGACGGCCGGGTGCGGCTGATGCTGGAATGCCGGCTGATTATGGGCGGCGTATGCTGCAACCAGCTGGACCTGGACGGTATGGAGGAGCACTATCGGGCGGCGGAGCGCATGGCCCGGGCCCTGGGACGGCAGGAGGACCTGCGGGCCATGGCCTATAACCGGGCCGCCACCCAGGTGGAATGCGGCCGGTATCAGGAGGCGTATGGGTATTTTTCCGCCCTGGAGCGGCCCCGGGTCATGGAGCTGCATAAGCTGGCGGTGTGCTGCGAGGGGCTGGGCCGGACCCGGGAGGCTCTGGACGCCCTGGACCGGGCGGAGACAGCCCCGGAGGAGTATCCGGACCGGGCTCTGTGCATGAAGATCTGCGGGCTGGTGCGGCGCAGGCTGGAAAACCCCGGCTATCTGCGGGACCCGGATTACGGCGCGGCGCTGATGGACGTGTTCCACCGCTGCCGGAGGGAGCTGCCCATCGGATACGCGGGGTTCCACCTGCCCTGGGTGCTGGAATGGCTCACCGCCGGGCGGCAGTATAAGCTGGCGTATGAGCTGGTGCGGGAATTTCCCCTGGTCCCCGGGAGAAGCTCATGACAGCGGCGGCGCTCTTTTTTGACAGTTTGACAGACTGAGCAGGCTGCCAAAAAAGCAGGCTTGCCTCCGCCTTCGGAAAGGAAGATAGTTACGAAAGAAACCCATCAGGGGTGTCTTTCGTTTTCAATCATCGCATTTTCAGAACTTTTATAGAAGTTTTGAAAATGCCTTTCAGCCTGTCAAAAAGGATTTTTGACAGGCTGAAAATCCCTCCGGCCGGAGCCGGAGGGATTTTGCTATGCTTCCATCAGTCTTCCATCAGCTCCTCCAGGCGGCGGCGCTTGGTCCGGGCGTCGCCGGTCAGGTGCAGCTTGGAGTAGATCTGGTTGATGTACTGCTTCACCGTTCCCTCGGACAGGAACAGCTGCCCGGCGATCTCCCGGTTGCTGAGCCGCCGGGCCATCCGCTGGGCCACGGCCCATTCCCGCTCTGTCAGAGCGGCGAAGGTCTCCGGCCGCTGCCGGACGATCTGCACCGCCTGGCACCCGGCCTGGAAGCTCTGGCCGAACCGGGCGGCCCGGGCGGCAAAGTCGTCCCCGGCCTCCGGCAGCACCTCCCGCAGGTACCGGTAGCAGGCGGCAAAGGGCAGCACCAGCCCGTCGGGCCGGGCCATATCCGCCGCCTGCCGGACCAGAGCCGCAGCCTCCCGGCGTTTGCCCAGCCGTTCATAGGCTGCGGCAGTCTGCGTCAGCACATAGATCTCCACCAGGGCGTAGTGCATCCCCCGGCACAGAGCCAGCAGCTTATCGCTGCCGCCGATGACCCGGGCATAGGCCCCCTGGGCCAGGAATACCTGGTTTTCGATCATCCGCATCATGGGCACGCAGGGCCCCAGGAAATTCACCGTATCCAGCCGGTGCTCCCGGAACAGGGAGGGGATGCTCTCCTCCTGCCCCAGCAGCGCCAGACACCAGGCGCTGCTGCTGTCGAAAATGTGCAGCCACATGGCGTTGTGCCGGCCCAGCAGCTGCTCCCGGCGGCGGCGCAGGTCCGTCTCCGGGGCTTTCCCGGCGGCCAGGGCCAGCCGCATTTCCAGAAAGTCGCAGCAAAGAGCCATATTTTCCTGGCCGCTGCCCCGGATATCTGCCCGGGCCCGCTCCAGAGCAATGGCCGCGTCGTTGAGACGCCCCTGGGCCAGGGCCGCCTCACCCTCCATGATCCGCTGGGCGCCCATGCCGTGGCCGCCGGTGATCTTGTAATAGTGGGGCATGCAGTCGTCCATCTCCGCCAGCTCCCGGGAAAGCTGCCCCGGGGTCCGGTGGAACATCATCAGCACCGACGGCGACCCGAAGGTCCAGCTGCCGCGGCTCTGGATGCTGACGGCCTGGTCGGTCATCTGGCGGCTGGCGCTGCGGTGCAGGCGGCTCATCTCCGTGATGTCGTTGTAATGCAGGAAGCTTTCGATCAGGTCGCACTCTCCCAGCAGATTGCCCCGCTGCCGGGGCGTCATGTCCGGGTGATTCCGGACGGATTCCAGCAGCAGCGCCTTCAGCTGCTGCATCCGGGGGATCTGCCCCCAGGTGAACATCCGCCGCATCAGCACCAGCAGGGCTGTGGGGTGCTCCATCAGCACCCGGTCACCGCAGCAGTCCAGCAGCTCCAGCACCTGCTGGGGCCGCAGGGCCGCCAGCAGAATGCCCGCATCCCGCTGGATCACGTCCAGGGCCGCGTCCCACCGGCCGCATTTGCCGAAGGCGGCCAGGGCCTGCAAATAGTCCCCCCGGTCCGCATACCAGCGGCCGTACCGGGCCCGGTATTCCGCCTGCTCCTCCGGGGGCAGGGCGTCAAAATCCCGCTGGGCGCAGGCCTTCATCATGTGGTGGAACCGGTATCCCCCGCCGGGGAGCCGGGTGACAAAGGCGTTTTTCGCCGTCAGGTCCGCCAGGATCTCCGGTGTGTCCGGCTGGCCGGTAATATACCGGGCCATGTCCCCGGTGAACTCGTCGGCCTGACCCATAACCGCCAGGAACCTCTGCCGCCGGGGCGGCAGGGGCCGCAGCATGGCGGCGGTGAACATCTCATAAATGTCCGTTTCCCCGGGGTCCGCTCCCTGCTCCGTCAGGGCCCGGAGCCGCAGGTAAACGGCGGCCATCCAGCCCTCCGTGGCCTGCTGCAGCTCTGCCAGCTGCTCCTGGTCCAGGGCCGCGCCGCAGCGGTGGACATAGGCCGCCAGCTCGCCGCCCTCCAGCCGCAGCTGCTCCGCGCCGATGCGGTGCAGCCGTCCGCCCAGCCGCAGCACCTGATCCCCGGACAGGATCCGGTCCCGGCTGGCGGCGATGAGGTGGACGTTTTCCGGCAGTCTCGCCGCCAGTTCGCATAAAAACCGCGCCATCCGGGGATCAGGCAGCAGGTGCAGGTCATCTACAAACAGATACCAGGGCTCCGGCCGCCGCAGCTCCCGGCACAGGGTATCCACCAGCAGGCCGGTGGCCGCCGGATCCGTGGGGCAGTCAAAGCCCTCCAGGACGGTCAGTCCGGCGGCCCGAAAGGCCCGCCGTCCGCTTTCCCACAGGGCAGGCAGACTGTCGGAATAAATGCTGACGCGGATGGCCGAGCCCGGCGGCTGGGCCGCCAAAAACCAGTTTACCGCCGTGGTCTTTCCGTAGCCCATAGGGGCCGTCACCGTGGTCAGGGCGCAGCGGCCCATGGGCTCCAGGCTGGCCTGGAGCCGGGGGGATACATAAATTGCGCCGGGGTCCGGCTTTCGTCTTGCCATGGAACAATTGCCTCCTTACCGGGCCATATAGGCTGCGGCGCGCTGTGTCAGCTTGCTGTATACCCGCTGGACCATCCACGGCTCCGTGGACGCCTCCAGCGCCTCCCGGGGCGTGAACCAGGCCACGCCGCTGTTTTCGTCGGGCTTCTGCCGCAGCGCCCGATCCCGGGCGCCCAGCAGATAGGTAACATTCATGTGAATGTGGCTGGGGACATACTGCCCCCGCTTTTCGTGGCCGTCCACCGTCAGGCACTCCAGGGAGAAGATCCCCGGGTGCAGCAGCTCCAGCTGCCGCAGACCCGTTTCCTCCGTTACCTCCCGCATGGCCACCGCCAGCAGATCCCGGTCCCCGTCGGCGTGTCCGCCGGTCCAGGACCAGGAGTGATAGAGGTTGTGATACACCATCACCACCTGCCGCCGGTCCGGGCTCAGGACCCAGGCGGAGGCGGTCATATGGGCGGTGAGGTTCTCCCGGTCAAATGCATCGGGATGTCCCGCCAAAAACCGCAAAATCCCGGTCTTGTCCCGCTGCTCCTGGGGACAAAGCGGGACAAAATTTTCAATATCCCGTATAATATCCATATCAATCCTCACTATCCGCTATCAGGTCCCGGACAATGGCGGAGGCCATCAGGATGCCGGCGGTGGAGGGCACCCAGGGCACGCTGGCGGGCACGCTGCGCCGCCCGGGGGACGGGGCCTCCAGCTGCCGGGTCTCGGCGGCCGGCTCGGGACTGTACACCACCTTCAGGTGCCGGATGCCCCGGTCCCGCAGCTCCCGGCGCATGACCCGGGCCAGGGGGCAGACAGAGGTCCTGGAAATGTCCGTTATCTGCAAAAGGCCGGGGTCCAGCTTGTTGCCGGTGCCCAGGGCGGAGATGATGGGGATGCCCCGCTGCCCCGCCTGGGCGATCAGGTCCAGCTTGCAGGTGACCAGGTCGATGCAGTCGGCGATATAATCGAATTTCCCGGTGAAAAACGCATCCCGGTGGGCGGCGTCATAGGTGGCGCACAGGGGGTGGACCCGGAGGCCGGGGTTGATGTCCCGGCACCGCCGGGCGGCTGCTTCGGCCTTATATTCCCCCACGGTGGAGGACAGGGCGTACAGCTGGCGGTTGATATTGGTGAGGCTCAGGGTATCCTGGTCCACCAGGGTCAGCTCCCCCACCCCGGAGCGGGCCAGGATCTCGGCGGCGTAGCTGCCCACGCCGCCCAGGCCGAACACCGCCACATGGCAGCGGGAGAGCCGGTCCAGGGCCCGGTCCCCCAGGACCATTTCCGTGCGTAAAAATCTGTGTTCCATAGCGGTCTCCTTGTCGGATAACAGTGGAAAAGAGGCTGGCAGCCGCCAGCCTCTTTTTTGTTGCGTAATGGGGCTCAGCCCACGTACTTCATGCCGGAATTCTCGGTGGCGGTGATGTCCTTGACCAGGTTGGCGGACCACTCGGAGTAGTCCTTGTTCGTCATGGCGTTGCGGACCTGGACCATCCAATAGGGATCGTCGGTGCCCACGAAGTACATGACGTGGTAGCCGATGTAGCTGCCGCCGGCGGCATCGTTGGCCACGATGCCGGTATCGCCGGCCTTGCGGCTCTCGTCGAAGCACCAGTCGTTGAACTCGCTGACCATCTGGCCCTTATAGACCTGCTTATACAGGCCGCCGTTGGTGTTGGAGCCGGGGTCCTCGGACAGCTTGTTGGCCAGGGCCGCGAAGCTCTCCTCGGTGGCGTCGCCGTCCTTCCAGGCCTGGAGGGCGTTCTCGGCCTCCTGCTTCTTGCCGGCCTTCAGGTCCTCCAGCTTGGCCTGGTAATCGTCGGCCTTGCTGTCCAGGCTGGAGGTGTCCACCTTGAACAGAATGTGGCGCACGTCCACGGTGTTGTAATCGTTGCGGCTGCGGCTGTGGAAGATCAGCAGATAGATGGAGGTGCCGTTTTCCACGAGCTCGGTGTCGCCGGCCTGGCGGCTGTCGTCAAACACCCACTTGGTGGCGGCATCGCCGCTGTAGGTGCCGGACTCGGGGTGGGAATAGGTGGCGATGGACTCATATTCCTTGGCGGCCTTCTCGGGCAGGATGCCGGACTTGACGGTCTCCAGCACGGCGGCGGCGGCGTCCTTGGCCTTCTGCAGGGCGGCGGCGCTCTCCTCCTCGGTGGGCTGAACGGTGTTGCCGTCGGCGTCCTTGGTGGAGGCGGCGGCGCCGTTGAAGGTGATCATCTCATAGTTGGCCACGTCGAAGGAGTTCTTGTTCTCCCCGTAGTACTTCTGGAGCTCCTCGTCGGTGTACTGCAGGCTGTCGATATAATCCTGCTGATAGTGGGAGGCAATGATGGTGTCCTTCAGGATGCCCTTGAAGATCTTGACGGTCATGTTGCTGCCGTAGAGCTGCTTGATATACTCAGCCTCGCTCTTGCCGGCGGACTTGGCGTAGGTGGCCAGGGTCTCCATGGTGGAGTCCAGCTCCTTCTGCATGTCGTCGTTCCAGGTGATGTTCTTTTCGGCGGCGCCCTTCTTGAGCATGGTGATCTGGATCAGGCTCTTTTTGGCGGCGTCCCTGAAATAGGCGTCCCAGGTCATGTCGTCGGACACGCCCAGCAGGGTCTTGGCCATGTCGCTGAGGCTCTGCTGGGTCAGGGGGGTGGAGTTGCTCAGGCCGTAATAGGAGGCATACTGGCTCTGGGCAATGGAGTTATAGGCCACATGGTAGAAATAGCTGACCTCGGCGGCGGAATATGTCTCGCCCTCCACGGTGACGGCGGAAGCACCCCGCTGGATCACGTTGGAGTTCCAGACCAGCAGAACGGCGGCCACCAGCACGAACACGATGGCGATGCCGCCGTAGAGCCAGTTGTTCCGGCGCTGCTTGGCGCGCTCCTCCGCCTGGCGGGCGGCCTTGGGGTCCACGGCGCCGCTGGCGGCGAACTCCTGACGGGCTTTCTTTTCTCTGGATGCACTCATAGTTGTTTCAGTCCTCTCGAAAATAGGTATCGGATACCCTTTGTAGTGTGCTGTTGGTTGATTATACAGGAAAAACCGCCTCTTCGCAAGAGGGAATCGGGATTTCCCGGGAATTTAGGCGAATTTACTCCGCCCGGTATACGACCTTGCCGTCGATGACGGTCATATACGCCTGGCCGCCGATGGTGGTGAGGGGGTCGGCGGTCCACAGGACGAAATCCGCGTCCTTACCGGGCTCCAGGCTGCCCACCCGGCTGTCGATGCCCAGGCTGCGGGCGGGGTTGATGGTGATGGCCCGCCAGGCCTCGTCCATAGGCAGACCCGCATTGGCGGCCAGGCCCGCGCACATGGTCAGATTCTCCAGGGGGATCACCGGTGCGTCGGTGATGATGCTGACGGTGAGGCCTGCCCGGTACAGGGCGCCGGGGGTGGTGAAGCTCTTGTGCCGCAGCTCGGCCTTGCTCTTGCTGCCCAGGGTGGGGCCCACAAACACCGGCAGGCCCTCCTTGGCCAGCTCGTCGGAGATCAGCTCGCCGTCGGTGCAGTGGTCCAGGGTGGCCTTCACCCCGAATTCCTTGGCGATGCGCACAGCGGTGAGAATGTCGTCGGCCCGGTGGGCGTGGCACTTCAGGGGAATCTCGCCGTTGATCACCGGCAGCATGGCCTCCAGCTTCATGTCGAAGGGGGGATTCTTTCCGGCCAGCTTGTCGTCCCGGTAGCGCTGGGTCTTGAACAGCAGCTCACGCAGCAGCGCCGCCACGGCCATGCGGGTCATGGGGCTTTTCTTCATGCCCTGACCGTAGCAGCCCTTGGGATTCTCGCCGAAGGCGCACTTCATGGCGGCGGGCTCCTTCAGCAGCATATTGTCCACCCGCTTGCCGGCCAGCTTCAGCACCGTGAAGGTGCCGCCCACCACGTTGGCGCTGCCGGGGCCGGTGCAGGCGGTGGTGACGCCGCCGCGGAGTCCGTTGGGGAATGCCCCGTCCTGGGGATTGATGGAGTCGATGGCCCGCAGCTGGGGGGTCAGAGGCTCCACCACCTCGTTGTAGTCCATGCCCTCCCAGCGCAGGCACTCGTTGTCCAGGCCGATGTGGCAGTGGGCCTCCACACAGCCGGGGGTCAGCAGGCGGCCGCCGGCATCGATGACGGTGCAGCCCTCCGGCGGGTCGATGTGGGGAGCGATGGCGGCGATGCGGCCGCCGTCGGCCAGCAGGCAGCCGCCAGGAATGTCCGGGCCCGTGATGGGCTTTATGTAAGCGTTCTGGATCAGCAGCATAGTGATACCTCTCTTTGTTGTAAATTGAGGACATTATAGCACAGGCTGTTCCGTTTCACAAGGGTTGCGTTTTTCCCGGGGCTGCTTTATAATGTGCAGCCGGAGGAGGCGAGGACATGCGGTACACTACCCTTTGCTATATCGAAAACCCCGCCGGGGAGTATCTGATGCTCCACCGGGTGAAAAAGGAAAACGACTGCAACCGCGACAAGTGGATCGGCATCGGCGGCAAGTTCGAGGACGGCGAGAGTCCCGAGGAGTGCGCCCTGCGGGAGATCCGCGAGGAGACGGGACTGACCGTCACCGGGTACCGCTATCGCGGCATCGTCACCTTTGTGTCCGACCGGTGGGAGACGGAATACATGCACCTGTTCACCGCTGATGCGTGGACCGGCAGCGTCCGGGACGACTGCGGCGAGGGCGTGCTGGAGTGGGTCCATAAGGACCGGCTGGCGGCCCTGCCCCAGTGGGCCGGGGACAGGATATTCCTGGACCTGCTGCGGCGGGATGTGCCATTCTTTTCTCTGAAGCTGCGGTATCAGGGGGAAGCGCTGGTCTATGCCTGCCTGAACGGAAGGGAGCTGGTCCTGTGACGGTATTGGTCAGCGCGTGCCTGCTGGGGGTGCCCTGCCGGTACGACGGGCAGAGCAAGCGCCATCCCCTGGCGCAGGAGCTTTGCCGCAGGCACCGGGTGATCCCCGTGTGCGGGGAAATTTTCGGCGGCCTGCCCACGCCCCGCCCGCCGGCAGAGATCTGCGGGCGGCGGGTAGTCACCCGGGAGGGGGCCGACGTGACGGCGGCGTACCGGCGGGGGGCGGAGGCGGTGCTGGAGCTGGCCCGGCTCACCGGGGCGGAGGCCGCCGTCCTCAAGGAGCGCAGCCCCTCCTGCGGCTCCGGGGCCGTATATGACGGCACGTTCTCCGGCACGCTGACGGCGGGCTGGGGCGCTGCCGCCGGGCTTCTGCGGGAGCAGGGCATCCGGGTGCTGGGCGAGTCCCGGCTGGAGGAGCTTCTGCGGCAGGACGTCCGTTAAAATCACAACAGAATACGACAAAAAACTGTGAGATTCGGAGAAAATTACAAATGCCATTGACACAGCACGCGGAAGTTGGTAAAGTAATACCGTAAGCGGTCGGGAACGTTACCGGTAATGTTTCCACGCTGTGGAATGGCCCAGGAAGGAGACGAAGCGCGGTATATGACCATCAAGGATATTGCGCGGCAGTGCGGCGTCAGCGTCAGCACGGTGTCGCGGGTGCTCAATGACCGTCCGGACGTGAGCCCGGAGAACCGGCGCAAGGTGCTCTCCGCCATTCAGCAGTCCAATTACATTCCCAACAACACCGCCAGGGACCTGGTGAAAACCAAGTCCGACGCCATCGGCCTGGTGGTGCGGGGCGTGTCCAACCCGTTTTACACGGATATCATCCGGGTCATCGAGGAGCAGGTCACCGCCCGGGGCTATACCCTGGTGATGCAGCAGATCGGCACCTGCGACGACGAGGTGAAGCGGGGCGCCATGATGGAGCGGGAAAAGCGGCTGCGGGGCCTGATTTTGTTGGGTGGCCGGTCCGACTATTCGCCCCAGGAGCTGGCGCCGCTGAACATCCCCTTTGTCTGCTGCTCCTACAGCAACCAGTACGGCACCCTGCCGTCGGATTCCTATGCGTCGGTATCCATTGCCGATGAGGAGGAGGCCTACCGGGCGGTGTCGGAGCTGTATCGGTGCGGGCACCGGCGCATTGCGGCGCTGGTATCCGGCGCGGAGGACCGCTCCATCAGCCAGCTGCGGTATCAGGGCTATGTCCGGTCCCTGGCGGATCACGGCCTGCCCCTGGAGCAGGAGCTGGTCATCGAGGCCGGGTCCTTCGACATCCGGCAGGCGTATCTGGCGGTGCGGCGGCGGCTGATGGAGGGGACGCGGTTCACGGCCCTGTTCGCCATCTCCGACAACATGGCCATCGGGGCCATGCGGGCCCTGCGGGAGGCCGGGCAGCAGATCCCCCGGGACTGCTCCGTCATCGCCATCGACGGGCTGACGATGTCCGAGTACATCAACCCCACCCTGACCACCCTGTGCCAGCCTATGGAGCACATGGGACGGCGCAGCGTGGAGATCCTGCTGGACATGGTGGAGCACCGGGGCGGACCCATCCGGGAGACTGCCCACACCACCCTGCGGACCGGGGAATCCGTCCGCGATATTTCTTAGTTTTTCCGGCGGAAACCGCCTGAAAAATATATAATGAAGGAGAATTGATCATGAAGAAAACTCTTGCATTGATCCTGGCCGCTGTCATGGCTCTGTCCCTGGTAGCCTGCGCCAAGACCCCCGCAAACGGCGGCACGGAGGCCAAGGGCTCCGTGTATTACCTGAACTTCAAGCCCGAGGCCGATCAGGCCTGGCAGGCGCTGGCCAAGACCTACACCGAGAAAACCGGCGTGGAAGTCAAGGTCGTCACCGCCGCCTCCGGCCAGTATGACACCATGCTGACCTCCGAGCTGGACAAGTCCGCTCCTCCCACCATGTTCCAGGTGGGCAACCAGGGCGCCGTCAACTCCTATGGCGATTTCTGCTATCCTCTGGATAACACCGACGTCATGAAGGAAATGACCACCCAGGACTTCAACCTGAAGAATGCCAACGGCGAGACCGTGTCCATCGGCTACTGCTATGAGGCCTTTGGCATCATCGTCAACAAGGCTCTGCTGAAGCAGGCCGGCTATGAGATCTCCGATATCACCAACTTTGAGACCCTGAAGAAGGTCGCCGACGACATCCACAGCCGCGCTGCCGAGCTGGGCTTTGACGCCTTCAGCTCCGCCGGCCTGGAGGGTTCCTCCAGCTGGCGCTTCTCCGGTCACCTGGCCAACATGCCCCTGTTCTATGAGTTCCGGGATGACAAGGTCACCTCTCAGCCCGCCAGCATCAAGGGCACCTATCTGGACAACTTCAAGAACGTCTGGGATCTGTACACCACTGACTCCGCCACCACCGGCGCTGCTCTGACCACCGCCACCGGCGACGCCTCCGAGGCCGAATTCGGCCAGGGCAAGGCTGTGTTCTATCAGAACGGCTCCTGGGAGTATGCCAACCTCACCGGCGAGGAGAAGGGCTTTAAGATGAACCCCGAGGATCTGGCCATGATCCCCATCTACTGCGGCGTTGAGGGCGAGGAGCAGTCCGGTCTGTGCTGCGGCACCGAGAACTGCTGGGCTGTCAACAAGAACGCCAAGGAAGAGGACATCCAGGCCACTCTGGACTTCATGAAGTGGGTCGTTACCTCCGACGAGGGCACCACCATGCTGGCTGAGCAGTTTGGCCCCTGCCCCTTCAAGAACGCCAAGACCCCCGCGAACGTGTTCTTTGCCGATGCCAACGCCTATACCGCTGCCGGCAAGTACATTGTGACCTGGGCCTTCAACTGGACTCCCGCCGTGGATGACTGGCGTGCGGGCGTGGTGGACGCTCTGACCCAGTACACCGTCAACGGCGGCAGCTGGGACAACGTCAAGACCGCCTTCGTGGACGGCTGGGCCACCCAGTATGCCAAGGAGAACGGCTGAGCTATAAGCGCTCCGTTGTAACGCAATAGGACCGGGGGCGGGCTTATCGCCCGCCCCCGATTTTCTCACCCGCGGCGCACAGAGCTGTTGGCCGGTATGGACCGGGCAAGAGCTCCGGGCGCCGCCCGGAAAAAACATAGATAGGAGAGAGGCGTCATGAAACTTCCGAAACACCGCCGGGACGAGGCCGCGCTGAATTCCCGGCTGATCCGCCGCCCCATCAAGCGCATGGTGTGGCTGTTTTTGCTGCCCACCTTCGGGGCCTTCTGCATCGGCTTCCTGTACCCCTTCTTCAAGGGGCTGTTTCTGTCCTTCTGCAACTTCCGCATTACCAGCCAGTGGACATGGACGGGGCTGGAAAACTACCGGAAGGCCTTCCAGGACCCCGGCTATATGCACGCGTTCTGGTACACGGCGCTGTTTGCCCTGGTGAGCCTGATCGCTATCAATCTGTTTGCCTTTGCCATTGCCTATGCACTGACCCAGAAGTTCAAGGGCACCAACGTGTTCCGCACGGTGTTCTTCCTGCCCAACCTCATCGGCGGCATCGTGCTGGGCTATATCTGGTCCATGATCTTCGACGGCATCCTCATCAAGTACAACACCTCCGTGGTCCTGGAGACGAAATACGGCTTCTGGGGTCTGGTGATCCTGGTGTGCTGGCAGCAGATCGGCTATATGATGATCATCTATATTGCCGGACTCCAGGCCGTGCCCGAGGATATGCTGGAGGCGGCCCGCATCGACGGCGCCAACCGCTGGCAGACCCTGTGGCGGGTCACCATCCCCAACGTGATGCCCTCTATCACCATCTGCATGTTCCTGAGCCTGACCAACGGCTTCAAGCTGTTTGACCAGAACCTGGCCCTGACCGCCGGGCGTCCCTTCCAGCAGCTGGGCAACGGAGAGACCATCAAAACAACGGAAATGCTGGCCCTGAACATCGTCAACGCCTTCGGCACCAACGGCGGCGGCAACCGCGGCGCGGGTCAGGCCAAGGCCGTGATCTTCTTCATCGTGGTGGCGGCCATCAGCATCATCCAGCTTCAGGCCAGCCGCCGCAAGGAGGTGCAGCAATGATCAAAACCGAAGCTCTGCGCCGCAGAGAGCGCCGTCAGGCGCTGCTGACGGTGGTGTTCACCATCATCTCCGTGATCTATCTGATGCCGGTGCTCCTGGTGCTCATCAACTCCCTGAAGGCCAACGCCTTTGTCAACACCGAGACCTTCAAGCTGCCCACGGCGGAATCCTTTGTGGGGCTGAAGAACTATGTCAAGGGCATGACCTTCGGCAACTTCGCCTTCTATAAGGTGGTATTCTACAGCTTCTTCATCACCATTACCTCCACGGCGCTGATCCTGCTGTGCACGTCCATGGCGGCGTGGTACATCTCCCGGGTGGGGAGCCTGGTCAGCAAGATCGTGTACTACCTGTGCGTATTCTCCATGGTGGTGCCCTTCCAGATGGTCATGTACACCCTGGCCCGGACGGCGGACCAGGCGCATCTGAACACCCCCTGGACCATCCCCGTGATATACCTGGGCTTCGGCGCGGGCCTTGCCGTGTTTATGTTCACTGGCTTTGTCAAGAGTTTGCCGCTGGAGATCGAGGAGGCCGCCGCCATCGACGGCTGCGGCCCGGTGGGCACCTTCTTCCGGGTGGTGCTACCTATGCTGAAGCCCACCATGATCTCCGTGGGCGTGCTGGAGATCATGTGGGTATGGAACGACTATCTGCTGCCCAGCCTGGTGCTGGACATCAACCAGTACCGCACCATCCCCATCCACATCCAGTACCTCAAGGGCAGCTACGGCACCGTGGACATGGGCGCCACCATGGCCCTGATCATGCTGAGCATCCTGCCGGTGATCATCTTCTATCTGTGCTGCCAGAAGCACATCATCAAGGGCGTGGCCGCCGGAGCCGTGAAGGGCTAAAAAAACAAAGCATTTTTCTGATAAGTGAGTTGACTGACATATGAATCGTTGCAGCGGCATTTTGATGCCGGTATTTTCCCTGCCGTCTCCCTACGGCATCGGGACTCTGGGCAAGGCCGCCTATGACTTTGCCGATTTTCTCCACGCCGCCGGGCAGCACTGCTGGCAGATGCTGCCTCTGGGCCCCACCAGCTACGGCGACTCCCCCTATCAGAGCTTTTCCACCTATGCGGGCAATCCGTATTTCATCGACCTGGAGCTGCTGATCGAGGACGGGCTGCTGACCCGGGATGAGGTGGAGAGCCAGAACTGGGGAACCAATCCCCGGTACGTGGACTACGGAAGGATTTATGAGAGCCGCTTCGCTGTGCTGCAGAAGGCCAAGGACCGGGGCTGGGATCGGGATCAGGCGGAGGTGGCCGCCTTTCAGGCGGAGAACTGCCGCTGGCTGCCGGACTACGCCCTGTACATGGCCTGCAAGCGCCATTTCGGCATGCGCTCCTGGACCGAATGGGACGATGCGGACATCCGCCTGCGAAGGTCCCCGGAGGTGCTGGAGCAGTACCGCACCCTGCTGCGGGAGGATGTGGAGCTGTTTACCTATTTGCAGTTCCTGTTCTTCCGCCAGTGGAACAGGCTGCGGGACTATCTGCACAGCCTGGACATCCAGGTCATCGGCGACCTGCCTATTTATGTGGCCATGGACTCCGCCGACGTGTGGGCGGAGCCGGAGTGCTTCCAGCTGGACGACCAGTGCGTTCCCACGGAGGTATCCGGCGTGCCGCCGGACTACTTCAGCGCCGACGGTCAGCTGTGGGGCAATCCCCTGTACGCCTGGGACCGGATGCAGGCCGACGGCTTCGGCTGGTGGATCCGCCGGGTGGACGGCGCGTCCAAGCTGTATGACGTGATCCGTATCGACCATTTCCGGGGCTTCGATGCCTATTGGGCCGTGCCCTACGGCGAGACCACCGCCAAGAACGGGCACTGGGTCAAGGGCCCGGGTATGAGCCTGGTGGGCGTGCTGACGAGCTGGTTCCCCCAGCTGCGGTTCATCGCCGAGGATCTGGGCTATCCCACCCCAGGCGTCCAGCAGCTTTTGCAGGATTCCGGTCTGCCGGGCATGAAGGTGCTGGAATTTGCCTTCGATTCCCGGGATACCAGCAGCTATCTGCCCCACTCCTACACGGAGAACTGCGTGTGCTATACCGGCACCCACGACAACAGTCCCCTGGCCCTGTGGAAGGACGAGGCTGCGCCGGAGGACATCGACTGTGCCCGGGAGTACCTGGGACTTAACGATCGGGAGGGCTTCAACTGGGGCATCATCCGGGGCGGCATGAGCTCCGTGGCCCGGCTGTTTGTGGCCCAGATGCAGGATTATCTGGAGCTGGGGCTGCACCACCGCACCAATATCCCCGGCACCCAAAGCGGCAACTGGCAGTGGCGTCTGTTGCCCGATGAGGCCACGTCGGCCCTGGCCCGGCGCATCCGCCGCGTCACGGAGCTGTACGGCCGCTGAAAAACCAAACTGTTTCGCTGCGAATCTCTCTGATAAAGCCAAGGACCCCGGCGCACTGCGCCGGGGTCCTTGACTCAGCTTGTCAAAAATCCTTTTTGACAAGGCGGAGGCAATCCTGCTTTTTTGACAGTCTGAGGAGGACGGCTTTGAAGCCGTCCTCCTTTGGCATGGATCAGAAAAACCCGCTGTCTGATCGGATCCCCTTTATTCAGCCGGATGCGCCCTGTCCAGCTCCCTGGCCAGGGCGCGGTATAGCCCCTCCCGGTTGTCCCGGGTGATATACAGCACCCGGACGCCGGGAACGGACCGGACTGCCCGCAGAAAGGGGTCGTCCCGGTTTTTTACCGCCGCCAGCACCGGCTGCGGGCCCCGCAAGGCCGCCAGCACCGCCGCCTGGAACCGAGACGCGTCCCGCTCCAGAAAGCCCAGCTCATCCATGACCAGCAGGCCCGGCCCCGCCAGCAGCCGGGGGCCCCATTCATCGAACACCGGGGTATACCGGGCGCTGCGCCGGCTGTCGCACCGGCCTGCCAGGTTCTCCGGGCCGTACTGCCGCCGGTCCTCCGGTTGGGCGGCGGGGTGGATATAAATGGGGAACATGCCCTCCCCATCCGCTGTGGTCAGGCGCTTGGTGACAAACCCCGACACCGGTCCCGGGTACAGGGCCGCCAGACGGCGGATCAGGGTGCTTTTTCCCACGCCACGGGGACCGCAGATGAGAATTTTATCCATACATTTCCTCCCTCAGCTGCGCCGCCGGGATAGCCAGCAGACACAGAGGCTTCGGATTGGGCAGATACAGCGGATAATCCGCCCAGGCCGACAGCTCCAGCCGCTGGGCCAGCTCCTGCCGGGACGGTACCGCGCCATCCCGGCTGTACAGCCGGAAAAAGGCCTGGGCATCGTCCAGGGACAGGAAGGGCTGGCCAAACTCCAACGTAAACCGCCGGGCGGTGTAGGTCAGGCCCCGGCGCTGAAGCTCCCGCTCCATGTCGGCCGCAGTGTGCCCCGCCATCCGGACACCGGAGCTGAACTGGTGCCGCCGGAAATCCCGCCGCACCACCAGGGCCGTGCCGCCGCACTGGCGGGCGGCAATGGCCAGCGTCTCCTCTGTGCCGCCGAACAGGCAGAACACCATGGCGTCATACGGCTGCCTGGGCGGCAGCTCCCGGATATCCCCGGTAAGCGCCGACAGCTTAGGGTCCTCTCCCCGGGCCCGCAAGGCGGCAACAGCCGCCGGAGACCGGTCCACAGCGGTGACATGGGCGCAATAGGGCAGCAGCGCCCGGCTCAAAAGGCCCAGGCCGCACCCGGCGTCGCACACCCGGTCCTCCGGGCGCAGGAATGCCCCCAGCTGCCGGGCCAGGTCCTGGTAATAGCGGCTGTAATCCGCCGCCGTGTACAGATACCGGATGATCTCCGGGCTCCATCTCTGCATGCTTATCGGCCCCCCCTGAGGAGGGCCCGTACCGGTGCTGGCTCGTTCCGCATGATGCACTCCCCTCTCATTCCATGAAAGTATAGCATGGATGGGGCCCAAATTGCAAGGCATGCCTCAGGGTACACCGGGCGTATCTGCATCGCCTTTGCCGCTGCGCCTCTATCCCCTGCGGAAAAAGGCCACCGCTATGGCACCGGGACCGGCATGGGTGCCAATGACGCCGCCAATCAACGTGGATTCCAGCCCATCGACGCCGTTTTCCCACAGGGCACGGCTGTCCTCCACATATTTTTTCAGAAATGCATCCGTCAGACCCGTATAACCCAACAGAATGGGCAGTTGAAAGTCGATGCCGCCGCAGGCACGGATCTTCTCCACCAGCAGATTGTTTCCCTGACGGGAGCCCCGGGCCTTGCCGATCAGGAGGATCTCCCCCTTTTCGATGGTAAGCACCGGCTTGATGTTCAGCAGCCCCCCGGCCAGCGCAGTGGTCTTGGAGATGCGGCCGCCCCGCTTGAGATATTCCAGGGTATCTACCAGCGCCAGGACGCATACATCCTCCCGCTTCTCCGTCAGCTCCCGGGCCAGGGCGGCAGCATCCATGCCCCGGTCGATGCAGGTCAGGGCATACTCCGCCAGTATCCCCGTTCCAATGGCGGCAGTGCCGCTGTCCACCACATAGACGTTGTCGTAGTCCGCCGCCGCGATGCAGGCACTCTGATAGGTGCCGGACAGCTTGGAGGATATGGTCAGCACCACGGCGGCGCTGCCGCTGTCCCGCACCCGGCGAAGCTCCTGGTCAAAGGCTGCCGGGCTGGCCTGACTGGTGGTGGGCAGCACGTCGCTCTCTACCAGCCGCTCGTAAAACCGGTGTCTGTCCATGGTCACGCCGTCCAGAAACTCCTCCTGTCCGAAATGAATGGTCAGCGGCACTACCGTCAGTCTGCTGCGGACGCGCTCCGGCACATCCACCGTGGAATCTACAATCAATTCAACGTTCATAGGGTCCTCCTGTTACGCGAAAGTAGCCCCGAGTATAGCAGTTTTGTGTTGGTTTGTCAACATAAAATATTTGTTTTGTTGAATAAACGGAGCCAGATATCCACCGCCGCTCCCTGCCGCAGGCAACACACCGTCTAACTGCTCCCCTGTGCCGCCGTATAGGAAGGGAGTTGATAGAAATGTCTGAACTGAAAAACACGACCAAGGCCGCGCTGGCGGCCGCCCTGGGGGCGCTGTGTGCCTACGGGGTGCAGCTGCTGGTGCCGGTGCTGGTGCTGGTGGTGGTGATGCTGCTGGACTACGCCACGGGCATGGCCAAGGCATGGAACGCCGGGGAGCTGTCCTCCCGGGTGGGCCTGCGGGGCATCCTGAAAAAGGTGGGGTATGTGGCCACTGTCGGCGTGGCCGCCGTGGTGGACTGGCTGCTGCGCTACGGAGCCGGCACCCTGGGCTGGGACTGGCCGGTGGAGTTCCTGTTTGCCAGCATCGTCATTATCTGGCTGGTGATCAACGAGCTGCTGTCCATCCTGGAGAATGTGTCGGCCATGGGTGCGCCGGTACCGGACTTCGTGCAGTCGCTGCTGCAGAAGCTCAAGGGGCACACAGAGCATACCATGGAAGGAGAGGAGGAACGCAATGACTAAGAAAATCTATATCAGCCCCAGCGACCAGACGGAAAACCGCTATGCCTGGGGCAATACCAACGAGCACGCCCAGTGCCAGAGGATCGCCGAGGCGGAGGCTGCCGCCCTGCGCCGCAGCGGCGTGGAGGTGAAGCTGGCGGCCTTCGGCACCACCATGGCCCAGCGCTGCGCCGAGTCCGACGCCT